>CXWF01023620.1_pt1 | contig 42837 bp, 40 predicted proteins | sample 468421 | NCBI WGS metagenome assembly CXWF01 (sample SAMEA2620812, study PRJEB7988) | marine metagenome | biome: marine biome (ENVO:00000447); feature: surface water layer (ENVO:00002042); material: "saline water (ENVO:00002010), including plankton (ENVO:xxxxxxxx)" | depth 5 m
CTGTGCGAGGAACTCCCGCCCCTCGCCCTCCGCGCCCATCCAGTCACACCCACGGGCATTGTTCACCCAAGTCCGTTTCAGGTTTCCGGCGCTCTCGTATTCGACGAGCGAGGACAGGTCGGCCCCCGATCCGCTCCAGACCGCATCGACGTTCAGATGCCCTGCAAGCGGCGCGGCCAGCTCCGCATGCGACCCGGTAAGGATATTCACCACCCCGCCTGGCAGATCCGATGTCTCGAGCACCTGATAGAAATCCGTGGCCGCCAGCGGGAAGGGTTCCGAGGCGACGGCGACCACGCGGTTGCCCATCGCGATGGCGGGGGCGACGAGGCTCACGAGGCCGAGGAGCGGGTGTTCGTCGGGGCAGAACTGGCCGATCACGCCGACCGGCTCGTTCATCGCCAGCGCGACGCCACGCAAGGGCACGGGTTTGGCCGCGCCATCGTATTTGTCAGCCCAGGCGGCGTAGGTGAACAGCCGGTCGATGGCGCGCTCCACTTCGGCCTTGCCGCCCTTCGCGCTGGTGAGCGCGTTGATCCGGCCTGCGAATTCATCGGCGCGGGCCGAGAGGTTCTCGCCGATGTAATACAGGATCTGCGCACGGGTATGCCCCGTGGTCTTGCCCCAGCCGGACGCACCGGCCGCCGCCTCGACGGCGTTGCGCACGTCCTTGCGGTTGGCGAGGCTCGCGTGACCCAGAAGGTCGCCGCCCTTCGACCAGACGGGGCGGGAATAGCCGCCGTCGGGCCGGGCCTGCTTGCCACCGATGTAGAGCTTCGCCGTCCGGTCGAGTGCATCGACCTTGGCCCCCTTGGGCGCCGGGAAAGCCGGGACGGGTTTCAGCGTGGCGCTTTTTCCTTTGGGCTTGGTATAGGCCAACAGCCCTTCCCAGCCGCCTTCACGCCCGAACCCGCTTTCGCGGACACCGCCAAAACCGGCTGCCGCGTCGAACATGTTGGTGCCGTTCACCCAGACGACGCCGGCGGCCAGCTTGGGCGCCACGTCGAGCGCAAGGTTCACGTTCTCGGACCACAGCGTCGCGGCGAGCCCGTAGCGGGTGTTGTTGGCAAGTGCCACCGCCTCCTCCGGTGTCCGGAAGGTGGTGGAGACGAGGACCGGGCCGAAGATCTCCTCCTGCATCAGCCGCGCGGCGGGCGACATGCCGGTGATGAGCGTGGGCGGGTAGTAGCACCCGGTCGCAGGCATCTCGGTTGGGGCCTGAAAGACCTCGCCTTCGCCCGCGCCTTCGTTCACCAGCTTCGTCACCCGCGCGTGCTGCACGGGATCGACCAGCGCGCCCACATCGATGCTCTTGTCGAGCGGATCGCCCACGCGCAGCTTGGCCATGCGCGCCTTGAGCTTGGCATAGAACCGCTCCGCCACCGGTTCATGCACCAACAGCCGCGAGCCTGCGCAGCACACCTGCCCTTGGTTGAACCAGATCGCATCGACCAGCCCTTCGACCGCCGAGTCGAGGTCCGCGTCGTCGAAGACGATGTAGGGCGACTTGCCCCCCAGTTCGAGCGTCAGCGACTTGCCGGTCCCGGCGGTCGCCTGCCGGATGATCCGGCCCACATCGGTCGAGCCGGTGAAGGCGATCTTGTCGATGCCTTCATGGGTCACGATGGCCTCGCCCGTCACACCATCGCCGGTCACGATGTTCACGACGCCCTTCGGCACGCCCGCCTCCTCGCAGATCTCGGCAAAGAGAAGTGCGGTGAGCGAGGTGTATTCGGCAGGCTTCAGGACCACCGTGTTGCCCATCGCGATGGCCGGCGCGATTTTCCACGCGAGCATCAGGAGGGGGAAGTTCCACGGGATGATCTGGCCCGCGACGCCCAGTGCCTCACGGTCGGGCAGCTCCGCATCCTGAAGCTGGGCCATGCCGGCGTGGTAGTAGAAGTGGCGCGCGACAAGCGGAATGTCGATGTCGCGGCTTTCGCGGATCGGCTTGCCGTTGTCGAGCGTTTCGAGCACGGAAAACAGGCGGGCGTGTTTCTGAACGAGGCGAGCGAGGGCATAGAGGATGCGCGCGCGCTGGTGGCCCGACAGCTTGGCCCAGCCCGGTTGCGCTTTTCGCGCAGCCTGAACGGCGCGGTCGACGTCGTCGGCCCCCGCCTGGGTGACCTTGGCCAGAACGTCGCCCGTCGCCGGGTTCTTCGTGTCGAAGGTCTGGCCCGGTTTGGTCCACGCCCCGTCGATGAACAGGCCGAAGGCGCCGTCATGCGCGTCGATCCACGCTCGCGCCTCGGCGGCGCTCTCGGGGGCGGTCCCATAATCCATGGTGTCGAAGATTTCCTTGATGGTCATGCCTTACCCCATCGCATGGCGGTAGCCCGCCGAATAATGGCCCGTGACGTGGTGCTCCAGCTGCCGCTCGATATCGCCCAGAAGCGACGAGGCCCCGAAGCGGAACAGGTGCGGGTCGAGCCAGTCGTCGCCCAGTTCCTCTTTCACCAGTGCGAGATAGGTGAGCGAGTCCTTGGCCTTGGAGATGCCGCCTGCGGGCTTATAGCCGACCTTGATGCCGGTGCGTTCGTAATAGTCCCGGATCGCGCGCATCATGACGAGGCTCACGGGCAAGGTCGCGTTCACGCCTTCCTTGCCGGTCGAGGTCTTGATGAAGTCCGCCCCCGCCATCATGCAGACGAGCGAGGCGCGCGCCACGTTGCGCAGGGTGCCAAGCTCGCCGGTAGCGAGGATCGCCTTGACGTGGGCATCTCCGCAGGCCTCGCGGAAGGTGCGCATCTCATCATAAAGCGCCTGCCAGTCGCCTTCGAGGACGTGACGGCGCGAGATGACGATGTCGATTTCGTCGGCCCCGGCCTTCACGCTTTCGCCGATCTCGGCCACGCGAAGCTTGAAGGGCGACAGGCCCGCCGGGAACCCGGTGGACACGGCCGCGACAGGGATGTTCGTGCCTTCGAGCGCATCGACCGCGGCCCCGATCATGTCGTGATACACGCAGACCGCGCCGGTCGTGATCGCGTCGATCCCGAGCGCATCGAGGATGTCGTGGCGCACCGGATGCGCGGCCTTCGCGCACAAGCGGCGCACCCGGTTCTTAGTGTCGTCGCCCGACAGCGTCGTGAGGTCGATCAGCGTGATCGCCTTGAGCAGCCAGGCCGCCTGATAATCCTTTTTCACCGACCGGCGCGCGCCGATGGTGCCTGCGCGCCGCTCGACAGCCGAGGTGTTTACCTGAACCGCGCGGACCCAGTCCATGTCCAGCGGCATGCCCGGATTGCGCTTCTCGACCACGTCGGGAAGCTGCGCGGCCCCGAGCTGGGCCTTCGCTGTGTCTCGTTCGGTTTGCACGTCGATCTCCGGATGTGTCGTGGTGAGCCTCGCACCTGCGGGGTCACAAGGCAATATTTTCCGTTTGGTCAAATTTACAAGGTCTGGCGGCGAAAGCCTTACCGCGACCGATAGCGGAAAACGCCCGTTCCGGTCGCGACCAGACCGCCGGTATCGTCGCGGATCGTCGCTTCGCCGAAGAAACTCTTGCGCCCGCCCCCTGTCCTGCGCCCCTCGGCGATCAGGACAGTGCCAGACGGCACGCTGAGGTAATTCATGTTCAACGACAGCGTCATGGCCAGGCGCCTGTCCTCGGTCGACCCCGTGTAGCAGCCCGCAAAGCCCATCACCGTATCGGCCAGAACGGCATAGACCCCGCCATGCGGGATGCCGTAGCGATTGGTGAGCTTGACGGCGAGCGGCAGGTCGAAGCGGGCATAATCCTCGGACCAGTCCACAATCTCGAACCCGAGGAGTTTCTGGAGTTCATAGGGGTCTTCGACGAGAGCGGGGTCGAGCGTCATGCCGCGGGCTTCCCGGGTGCCCCCGAAGACAGGTTCGTGGCGGCGCGTTTCACACGCTCGGCGTAATGTTCGAGCAGTTCGTCCGGCTCGACGAAGAAAGACGGCCCGCCGACGTTCAGCCCGTGAATACGGTCGCCGTTGAGCGAAAAGACCGGCACGGCAAGGCCGTTCACATCCTTGCGCCACTCGCCGAAGCCGGTGCAAAGCCCGTGCTCCTCGTAGTCGCGCAACCCGTTCTCGACCGCCTTCATGATCCGTGCGCGTTGATCGGGCAGCTCGCGCAGGCCCTGATCGACAAGCGCCGTGCGCTGTTTCTCGGTCATCCCGACAAGGATCGCCCGTCCGATAGCGGAATAGAACAGGGGCAGCCGCGCGCCCACGTTGATGGTCAGCGCGATGGCCTCTTTCGAGCGGTGAACGGTGGTATAGACGGCGCGCAGGCGGTGCTGCTCGGCCAGTGCCGACGTGATGTGCGGGTTCGGCCCCTCGTCGCAGAGCGCGGCGAGCTCATCGCGGGCCCGGTCGGTCATCTCGATGGATGACAACACGCCGAACCCCAGCGCCAGAACACCCGCGCCAAGGCGATAGGTGCCGGTCCGCTCGGAATACACGAGATAGTCGAGTTTGCGCAGCGTGTGCGTCAGGCGCGAGATGGTCGGTTTCGGCAGCCCGGTGCGCTGCGCGATTTCCTGATTGGTGAGGTTGGTTTCGTAGGGCTTGAAGCAGCGAAGAACGTCGAGGCCCCGCGCCAGCGCGGTCACGAACTTGCGGTCGCCGTCGGTATCGACGTCTTCGATCAGGTCATCCTTGCCCATGCGTTAACCTCTTATACAGCGGTCAGGCCCCCATCAATTGAAATGGCCTGTCCCGTCATGAAACTGTTGGCGTCCGAAACGATCCAGAGCATCGCCTGAACGACCTCCATCGGATCGGCGACCCGGCGCATCGGCACGCGGGAGGCAATGGCGTTGTAGGCCTCTTCCCGGCTGATCCCGTGACGCTCGCCCATGATGTCGCCCATCGCCTCGACCATCGGGGTGGAGGCGAAGCTGGGGCAGATCGCATTGACGCGGATGCCCTTGCGCGCGACCTCGTCGGCCGCCGCCTTGGTCATGCCGATGACCGCATGCTTCGACGCGGCATAGGCCGCGAGCTGGCCGGACCCCACGAGGCCAGCCGCCGACGCGGTATTCAGGATCGACCCGCCGCCCTGGGCGAGCATGGCGGGAATCTGATGGCGCATCCCGATGAAGACGCCCTTGGCGTTGATCTCCATGATCTGATCGTATGTTTCCAGCGGGATGTCCGGCAGGCGGCACAGCCCGCCGCCGATACCGGCGTTGTTGAGCGCGATGTCGAGCCGGCCGAACCGGTCGATGCCTTTCGCGACATGCGCCTCCATCGCGGCGTCGTCGGCGACCGAGAAGGCGTCGGTCAAAACCTCGGCCCCGAGGCTTTCGAGGTTGCGCGCAACCTCATCCAGCCCGTCACCGTTCACGTCGGAGAGCAGAAGCTTCGCCCCGCCCCGCGCAAACTCCGCCGCCGCCATCGCACCGAAGCCCGAAGCCGCGCCGGTGATCTGCACCACTTTTCCGTTGAAATCAGCCATGCGCCGCCTTCAGCCCCCCTGCCGCGAAATTCGGAACCGCCTTGCCCAGCCGCATCGCCCGTTCGGGGTTCGACGCATTGCCGTCCAGCGCACGTTTGTAGACACCCTGAATGATCGCCCCCATGCGGAAGAAGGCGAAGGCGACGTAGAAATTCATGCCGGGGATGCCCGAAAGCCCGCGGGCCCTGCAGTACATGCCGACGAATTCCTCGTCCGTCGGAATGCCGAGCGCGGCGCGGTCCACACCGCCCAGCCCGCGCCCTTCGGCCCCCGGCGGCATCTGCCACTGCATCAGGAGCGAGGCGAGGTCCGCATAGGGGTGGCCGATGGTCGACAACTCCCAATCGAGCACGGCGGCGCAGCGCGGCCCGTCAGTCTGAAACAGCATGTTGTCGATACGGTAATCGCCATGCACCAACCGCCGCTGGTCGTCGTCGGGAATATTGTCCGGCAGCCAGTCGATCAGCGCGTCCATGTCCGCGATGCTCTCGGTTTCCGACGCGCGGTATTGCTTGGTCCAGCGCCCGATCTGGCGCTCGAAATAGTTGCCCGGCGGGCCGTAGTCCGCCAGCCCGACCGCCTCGATGTCGACCTCGTGGATCGCGGCGAGAACCCGGCACATCTCGGCATAGATCGCCGCGCGTTCCTCGTTTGACACGTCCGGGATGCGCGGGTCGTCGATATTGCGGCCCGCGACAGCCTCCATCACATAGAAGTCGGAGCCGATGACGTCCGGGTCCTCGCAAAGCACATGCATCTTGGCCACCGGCACGTCCGTGTCCGCCAGCGCCGATTGCACCCGGAATTCCCGGTCGACCGCGTGTGCGGACTTGAGCAACTGCCCCGGCGGCTTGCGGCGCAGAACATACGGACCTGTAGGGGTGTCGAGCCGGAAGGTCGGGTTCGACTGTCCGACGTCGAATTTCTCGGCCGTGATCGGCCCGGTGAAGCCGTCCATATTGGCCTCAAGCCACCTGGCGACGGCCTCGGTGTCGAGCTGTTGGGTGTCTGACATGGCTCCCTCAGCTATAGGTCAGCATCTCGTCCGCGTTGGCGGCGTCGATATGCGGGGTTTCGTTGAAGCCGTGCAGATAGGCGCCGTTGCGCCCCTGCACGATCTTGTTCACGGCGCAGTTCTTCATCTGGAGTTGAAGCAGGATCTGCTGCTCGGCGGGCGCGTCCATCACCAGCCGGATCATCTGGCTGATCGCACCGCCGGACGAAACCATCAGCGTATCGCCCTCCGCCGCCGCCATCGCATCGCGCACCCGGCCCACGAAGGCCCCGAAGGTCTCCGGCGGGGTGTCGATGGCATCTGCCTGCCACGCAAGAACCGTCGCCTTGAGTTGCCGGAAATGCGCGGCACGGTCGCCCTTGGTATGCTCGGGCAACGCGTCGGTCTGCTTGTGCGCCTCCAGCAGCGCGGAAAAATCGAACTCGTTCAGACCGGGATGCACCACAGGGTCCGCGTCCACGCCATAGCCCTTGGCGATCCCCTCCAGCGTCTCGCGGTGGCGGACCTGCGAGCCGACCATGACCTTGTCCGGCCATGTCCAGCCCTGCGCCTTCAGCGCCACGCCCAGCGCCTCGGATTGGCGATGACCCAGCTCGGAAAGCTTGTCGTAATTCGCCGCCCCGAAAGAGGCCTGGGCGTGACGGATGATGGTGAGAAGACCCATTCAGATCTTCTCATTGGTGTATTTGCGCAGCTCCGCCCGCGCGACCTGACGGCGGTGGACCGCGTCGGGACCATCCGCGAAGCGCAGGGTGCGCAGGTTGGTATACATCCGCGCGAGCGGCTGATCCTGGCTGATCCCTTCGCCGCCATGCATCTGCATCGCCTCGTCGACCACCTTGGTCGCCATGAGCGGGGCCACCACCTTGATCTGCGAAATCCACGGCTGCGCTTCCTTCACGCCGACCGTGTCCATCATGTATGCGGCCTTGAGGCAGAGGAGACGCGCCATCTCGATCTCCATGCGCGCGTTGGCGATGATGTCGAAGTTGGCGCCCAGTGTGGCGATCTTCTTGCCGAAGGCTTCGCGGGCAAGGCCACGCTTGCACATCAGGGTCAGCGCCCGCTCGGCCTGACCGATGGCCCGCATGCAGTGGTGGATGCGGCCCGGTCCAAGCCGCCCTTGCGCCACTTCAAAGCCGCGTCCTTCACCGAGGATCACGGCATCCGCGGGAAGGCGGACGTCGTTGAATTTCATGTGCATGTGGCCGTGCGGCGCGTCGTCGTTGCCGAAGACCTGCATCGGGCGCAGAATCTCGACGCCCGGCGTGTCGGCATCCATCACGAACATCGTATGCCGCGCATGTTTGGCGGCCTCGGGGTCGGTCTGGGCCAGCACGATATAGACGCCGCAACGCGGGTCGCCCGCGCCGGAAATCCACCACTTCTCACCGTTCAGGACCCACTCGTCCCCGTCCTTCTTCGCCTCGAAGGACAGTTGAACGGCGTCCGACGACGCCACGCCCGGCTCGGTCATGACATAGGCCGAGCGGATCTCTCCATCCAGCAGCGGTTTCAGCCAGCGGTCCTTGTGGGCCTGCGTGCCGTAGCGCTCCAGCACCTCCATGTTTCCGGTGTCGGGCGCGGAACAGTTGAACGTCTCGGCCCCCAGCGGGGCCTTGCCCATCTCTTCGGCCAGATAGGCGTATTCGACGGTAGTCAGGCCATAGCCCGCCTCGCTGTCGGTGAGCCAGAAGTTCCACAGCCCGCGCTTCTTGGCCTCGGATTTCAGCTCGTCGAGGATTTCCTTCTGACGGTCGTTCAGGACGAAGCGGTCGTTCTGGGGATTGTTCCCGATCTCTTCTTCATACTCCTCGCCGAGGGGAACGATCTTTTCCTCCATCAGCTTGCCGATGGCTTCGATCAGCGGCTTGACCTTTTCGGTGACACCCAGGTCCATATTCTCTGTCCTCCTTGTCCGGCCTGTCGCCGGTCCCGTCACTGAACACATGTGTTCAATTATTTGCAATGGGGTTTGGCGCTTACAGCACCTCGAACAACCCTGCCGCGCCCATGCCGCCGCCGACGCACATGGTGCAGACGACGTATTTCGCGCCGCGGCGTTTGCCTTCGATCAGCGCATGCCCGACCATCCGCGCGCCCGACATGCCATAGGGGTGGCCGACGGAAATCGCCCCGCCGTTCACGTTCAGGATCTCGTTCGGGATGCCCAGTACACGGGCCGAGTGAAGCACCTGACAGGCGAACGCCTCGTTCAGCTCCCACAGCCCGATATCGTCCATCTTGAGCCCGTGGGCTTCCAGCAGCTTCGGCACGGCATAGATCGGGCCGATGCCCATCTCGTCCGGGTCCAGACCCGCGGCCATCACGCCGACATAGCGCCCGAGCGGCTGAAGCCCGCGCTTTTCGGCCTCCTTGGCTTCCATGATCACGCTCGCGCTGCCGCCGTCCGACAGCTGGCTCGCGTTACCGGCGGTGACGAACTTGCCCTCCTGCACGACCTGCCCGTCCTTGAACACGGGGCTCAGGCTTTGCAGGTTTTCGAGCGTGGTCGAGGGCCGGTTCCCCTCGTCCTTCTCCAGCGTCACCTCGGCGTAAGAGACCTCTTTCGTCTCGCGGTCGATGATCGCCTGCGTCGAGGTCAGCGGAACGATCTCGTCATCGAACTTGCCCGCCTCCTGCGCCGCGGCCGTGCGCTGCTGGCTTTGCAGCGCATATGCGTCCTGATCCTCGCGGGTGACGCCATAGCGTTCCGCCACGATCTCAGCGGTTTCCAGCATCGACATGTAAAGCGACGGCATATGTTCCATCACCCACGGGTCGCGCAGGTGGTCGGTGCGCATGTTCTGGTTCTGCACGAGGCTGATCGACTCGACACCGCCGCCGATGGCGACCTGCATCCCGTCATGGACGACCTGCTTGGCCGCCGTGGCGATGGCCATCATGCCGGACGCGCACTGGCGATCCATCGACATGCCCGCCACGCTCGTCGGAAGACCCGCGCGAATGGCCGCCTGGCGCCCAATGTTGCCACCTGTGGACCCCTGCTGGATCGCCGTGCCGATCACGCAGTCCTGCACTTCAGAGCCGTCCACCCCCGCGCGGCTGACCGCGTGTTTCACGGCATGACCGATCAATTCCTGCGCATGGGTGTTGTTGAACGCCCCGCGATAAGCCTTGCCGATCGGGGTGCGTGCGGTCGAAACGATGACGGCGTCGCGCATGATGTATCCTTTCCTATTCGTCCCAGGGGAGCGGGAGGCCACGGGCCGCCGCACCCATCCGGGCGTATTTGCGTGTCTGTGAAAAAGCGTTGTCCATGACGGCTGCGCCCTCGGGGTCGCGGATGCGGCCCATCGCGGCGACCACGCCATCGACGTTCAGGTCGTCACCGACGAGGGCCACGCCCTGCGTTTCGGTGATGCGGATTTCTGCGAAACAGCCGCCGCCCGCGCCCAGCACCATCTTGGTCGGCGCGTCCTCGGCCACCAGAGCCAGCAGACCCGGCGTAATCGTCTCGGGCTGGAGCAACTCCAGCGTCTCGGGCGTAAGCAGCGCCTCGGTCATCCGCGTGGCCGCCGTGGGGGCCAGCGTGTTGACCTTGATGTTCTTGCGCGCGCCTTCGATGGCCAGCGTGTTCATCAGGCCCACGACACCCGCTTTGGCTGCACCGTAGTTCGCCTGACCAAAGTTGCCGTACATGCCGGAACAGGACGTGGTGACGACGATCCGCCCGTATTCGCGCGCGACCATGTGGTTCCAAACCGCCTTGCAGCAATTCGCGGTACCCATGAGATGCACGTCGAGCACCTTGGCAAAGTCGCCCAGATCCATCTTGGCGAAGCTCTTGTCGCGCAGGATGCCCGCGTTGTTGACGAGGACGTCGACATGGCCGAATTCCGCGATGGCCTCCTCGACCATCGTCAGCGTGTCCTCGGCATTGGTCACGTCCGCGCCATTGGCGATGGCATGACCACCCGCCGCGCGAATCTCGTCCACCACCGCCTTGGCGGCGTCCGACCCTTCGGAGGTGCCATCGGTCGCAACGCCCAGATCGTTGACCACGACCTTGGCCCCGCGCTCGGCCAGCCCCAGTGCATGACACCGGCCCAGTCCGGCCCCGGCGCCGGTGACGATGGCCACACGCCCTTCGAATGAAACGCTCATGTCGTGCTCTCCAGATACCGCCGCCCGATCCACTCGGCCACGAGCGCGGGCTTGTCTTCGTTCTCGATTTCGACGGACACGTCGGTGATCGTCGTGAATTCGTTCGGACGCGACGTATCCACCTCTTTCAGGGTGAAGCGACCGCGCACCCGGCTGCCGACCTTGACCGGCGACAGGAACCGCATCCGGTTCATGCCGTAGTTCACGCCCATCACCGTCCCGTCCACTTTCGGCACCCCGTCATAGGTCATGGCCGAGAGCAACGAGAGGGTCAGGAACCCATGCGCAATGGTGCCACCAAAGGGTGTCTTGGCCGCGGCCTCCGGGTCCGTATGGATATACTGGTGGTCCTCGGTCGCATCGGCGAAGGCGTCGATCCGGTCCTGCGTGATCTCGAACCAGCGCGAAACGCCGATTTCCTGCCCCGTGAGGGCGATGAAGTCATCGAGAGTCATCCTTCACTCCTCCGCGAACAGCGAACCGGGAGAATGGACGTTCGTCCCCCCCGACAGCGGCAGGATCGCCCCGGTGACATAGGCCCCGCCCGGACCGCACAGGTATTGCAGCGCCGCCGCGATGTCGGACGGCTCGCCCAGACGGCCCAGCGGCACACGCTCGGCGGTGCGCCCGGCCTGACCCTCATCCGCCAGCGCAAAGGCGGTCATCTTGGACTTGAACGGCCCCGGCGCGATAGCGTTCACCGTGATCCGGCGTTCGGCCAGTTCGTTGGCAAGGATCGCGGTCATGTGGTGCACCGCGCCCTTGGACACGGCATAGGAATAGGCCCCGCCGCCCTTGGGCACCGTCCCCATGACCGAGCCGGTGTTGACCACGCGGGCCGGGTCTGCGTCACTCGCGCCCGCCTCCAGCAGGGGCAGGAGGGCCTGGGTCAACTGGAACATGCCCGTCACGTTCAGCGCATTGATCTTGTCCCAGCCTGTCCAGGGAAACTCGCCCAGCGGCGCGCCCCAGGTGCGGCCCGCGTTGTTCATCAGGATGTGGAGCGTATCGGTGCGCGTGCCGACCTCGGCCACCAGCGCATCGACGCCCTCTTGCGAGGCGACGTCGCCCGCGAACCCTTCGACCGAGCCGGGGTAACCCATCGCGTTCAGCTCTTGCGCCACCGCTTTGCAGGCGTCGCCCTTGCGGCTCGCGATCAGGACGCGCGCGCCGGCGGCGATCAACCCCTCGGTCGCCATCGTTCCGATGCCGGACGATCCGCCGGTCACAAGCGCCACCTTGCCGGACAGGTCGAACAGGTTTGCAGGGGTCATCTTCATGCTGCCATCCCCCGCGCCTTTGCCACGACCGCCGCGTGATAGCCGTAATCGCCCAGCCATTCGGCGGCGACCCGCGCCCGTTTCATGTAAAAGCCCATGTCGAATTCGTCGGTCATGCCGATCCCCCCATGCATCTGCACCCCCTCGCGCACGGCGAGGTTGGCGGTTTCCGTCGCCCGCGCCTTGGCGAGCGAAACGGCAAGGTCGGCTTCATCGGGGGTGGCGTCAAGCACGCGGCCGGCGTTGATGATGGTCGACGCCGTGACTTCGATCTCGCTCCACAGATGCGCTGCGCGATGCTGGAGCGCCTGAAAGCTGCCGATGTGACGCCCGAACTGCTTGCGCTCCTTGAGGTAGCCAGCGGTCATCTCGAACGCCCCGGCGGAAAGCCCGGTCAGCTCGGCGGCCAGCGCGGCCTGCCCGGCCCGCAGCGCAGGGGCCAGCGCGGCAAGGCCGCCGCCCACGTCGCCGACCACGTCCTCGCCCGTCGCCTCGACACCGTCGAAGGTGATCGCGGCATGGTCGCGGCTGTCGACGAGGTCGAGCTTGTCACGGCTGACCCCAGTGCGCCCGGCCTCGATGTCGAACAGGGTCAACCCGGCCTGGGCCCGCGCCAGCACGAGGATGCGTGACGCGCTTGCCCCGTCTCCGACGAAGGTCTTGGCACCGGTGAGGCGAAAGCCGTTGCCGGAGGTCGCGGCCTCCATGCTGGTGGCGTCGGGCGCGAACTTCGGCCCCTCGTCGATGGCGAGGGCATAGGTCGCCTCACCAGCCGCGATTGCTGACAGCGCCGCCGTCCGGCCCGCGCGTCGCAGCGCCGTGGCCGCGATGACCGCGGTGGAGAGGAAGGGCGACGCGACGAGCGACCGACCCATTTCCTCGGACAGGATATTGGCCGCGGCGAACCCCATGTCGGAACCGCCCTGTTCCTCGGACACCAGCACACCGGCCCAGCCCATCCTGACCATCTCGCCCCAGAGGTCCGGGTCATAGGCGCGTCCGGCCTCGCGGTTGGCCCGCAGGTTGCCGACGGGCGCAGCCCCGTCGAGGAAACCGCGCGCGGCGTCCTGAAGCATCGTTTCGTCGTCGGTCAGTATCAAAGTCGCCATGTATCCCTCACTGGCCCGGAAGTTCGAGGACGCGCTTGGCGAGGATGTCGAGCATCACTTCGGAGGTGCCGCCCTCGATCGAGTTCGCCTTGGTGCGCAGCCATTCGGGGGCGAGCGTGCCGTGCTCGCCGTCCCATGCCAAAGCATCGGAGCCGCCCGCGCTCATCAGAAGCTCGAAGCGGGCCTTGTTCAACTCGGTCCCATAATACTTGAGCATGGCCGATGCGTTGCCGACCCCGCCCTGCTTGGCCATGTCCTTGTAGCGTTCCAGCGTCAGGTTCATGGCCAGTTCGTCGACGCCCAGCTTCATCGCGCGCGACAGGATCACGGGGTCCGTCGTGCCCTCGTCCGCCAACACGCTCGCCACCGAGCGCCCGCCGGTGAGGCCGGAGCCGCCGCCGCCGATCATTTCGCGTTCATGGGTAAGCAGGTGCTTGGCCACGTCCCAGCCACGGTTCTCCTCGCCCACGATGGCGGGGAGCCCCTCGCCATAGGACTTCGGCACCCGCACGTTGTCGAAGAACGTCTCGCAGAACGGCGATTTGCCCGAGATCAGCCGGATCGGCTTGGTCGAGACGCCCTCGCTTTCCATGTCGATCAGCATGAAGCTGATGCCCTTGTGCTTGGGCGCGTCGCGGTCCGTGCGTATGAGGGCGAAGATCCAGTCGGCTTGATCTGCGTAGGAGGTCCAGATCTTCGATCCGTTGACGATCCAGTGGTCGCCCTTGTCCTCGGCCCAGGTCTGAACGCTGGCGAGGTCAGACCCCGCACCCGGTTCCGAATACCCCTGGCACCAGCGAATCTCGCCCCGCGTGATCTGCGGCAGGAAGTGACGTTTCTGTTCTTCCGTCCCGAACGCCAGGAGCGCCGGGCCGAGCATCCACAGGCCGAAGCTGTCGAGCGGCTTCTTGACCTGCAGGCGGTCGAGCTCTTCGCGGAACGCCTTGTCCTGCGCGCGGTCGAACCCTGCGCCACCGTATGCTTCGGGCCATGTCGGGGCCGTCAGGCCCTTGGCCGCACAAGCCTCCAGCCAGGTTTTCTGATCCTCGGACCTGAAGACCCAGCGCTTGCCACCCCAGCAAATGTCATCTTCACTGAACGACCGATTCCGCAGCGAAGCTGGCGCGTTCTCGTCGATCCACGCGGCGATTTCCGCCCGGAAATCGGCATGCCTGTCCTGTCCCATATCCGGCATGAGCGATTCTCCTCCCGTTTTCGCCATAGGGACACAATGGTCGTTAGTTTTGCAATGCAAAATTCAGTTTCACAAAATTCTTGACATGAAGGGCCACCCGTTTTTGACTGCCACGCAGGGAAAGACCGGGAAGACAGTCCGGCTTTTACTCAAGGGAGGAATATTATGACATTCAGGAAAACCGCCATTCTGGCGGCGGCAACGTCCGTAATCGCGATGTCGGCGGCCAGCGCCGACACCATCAAATTCGCCTTCATCGACCCGCTTTCGGGCCCCTTTGGCCCGTCGGGTGAAGCCGCGTACACGAGCTACCAGCTCGCGGCCGAGCACATCAACGAAAACGGCGGCGTCAACGGCGACATGATCGAGGTCATGGGCTACGACAACAAGGTGAACCCCAAAGAATCGCTCGTGCAGTTCCAGAAGGCGATCGACGACGGGGCCCGCTACATCGTGCAGGGCAACGGCTCGTCCGTGGCCGCCGCGCTGATCGAAGCGGTCAACAAGCACAATGCGCGCAACCCGGGCGACGAGGTGGTGTTCTTCAACTATGCCGCCGTCACGCCCGCCTTCACCAACGAGCTGTGCAGCTTCTGGCATTTCCGTTTCGACGCCCATGCCGACATGAAGATGGCCGCCATCACCGACTGGATCGCCGAGCGTGACGACATCAAGTCGGTCTACCTGATCGGTCAGGACTACGTCTTCGGTCAGGCCGTGGCCTCCGCCGCGGAAGGCCAGTTGACCGAAAAGCGCCCGGACATCGAGATCGTGGGCAACGAGCTTCACCCGCTCGGCAAGGTCAAGGACTTCACCCCCTACATCCAGAAGATCATCTCGTCCGGCGCGGATGCGGTCATCACCGGCAACTGGGGCGCGGACATGCAGCTCCTGATGAAGGCCGCTGCGGAAACCGGGTCGGACGTGCCGTACCTGACCTTCTATGGCGGGTCGAAAGGCGCCGTCTCCTCGCTCGGTGACAAAGGCGTCGGCCTTCTCCACCAGGTGAGCGAAGGCCTGACCAACCTCGAAGCCTCCGACGAGCAATACGCGCTCATCGAGGAATACAAGGAGCGGTTCCCGGACTACGACTACTACTACCACCGCATCTGGAACGTGATGGACATGTTCAAGAAGGCGGCGGAAGAGGCCGGTACTGCCGACCCGATCCCGGTGGCCAAGGCGCTCGAGGGCATGACCATCGAACATGCCTACGGCACCGCGACCATGCGCGCCGAGGATCACCAACTCCAGCAGCCGCTCTACATCTCGGTGGTGTCGGATGACGTGAAATACGGCGTCGACAACATCGACCTCGGCTGGAAGCTGGTGGACGCCGGCACCATCTCGATGGAAGCCGCCGAGCAGCCGACCACCTGTGAAATGGAACGTCCGGAGTAATCCGGCCCCTTTCGCACGGGTCTGAACCGGGGCGCCGCGCCGCTGGGCTGCGGCGCCCCTCTTCCATCGGAACGAGGTCCTCATGGAAACGATCGTCTTCGGACTGCTGAACGGTGTGAGCTATGGTCTGCTCCTGTTCATGCTCTCCTCCGGGCTCACGCTCATCTTCTCGATGATGGGTGTTCTCAACTTCGCCCACGCCGCATTCTATATGCTGGGCGCCTACTTCGCCTTCACCATCACCGGCTCGACGAGCTTCTGGATCGCGCTGTTCATCGCGCCCGTGCTCGTGGGCCTGATCGGGGCGGTGGTCGAACGCTTCGGCCTGCGTCGCGTTCACCCGAACGGGCATGTGGCCGAGCTGTTGTTCACATTCGGCCTCGCCTACCTGATCGAAGAGATCGTGAAGATCGTCTACGGCAAGACGGCGGTGGATTACCGCGTTCCGGACCTCCTCAATTTCGCGGCGTTCGAGCTTTATGGCGCCAGCTTCCCGGCCTACCGGATCTTCGTGATCTTCATCGCGGTGGCGATGCTCGTGGGCCTGTGGTTCCTGCTCAAACGCACCCGCGCGGGCCTCATTATCCAGGCCGCTCTGACCCATCCGCACATGGTCGGCCACCTTGGCCACAACGTGCCCTTCATCTTCATGATGGTCTTCGGCATCGGCTGTGCGCTTGCGGGTCTCGCAGGGGTCATGGCGGGCAACATCTTCGTCACCGACCCGGCGATGGCGGTCCAGATGGGACCGATCGTCTTCGTGGTCGTCGTGGTCGGCGGAATCGGCTCGCTCGAAGGGGCTTTCCTTGCCTCGCTCCTGATCGGGCTGCTCCAGAATTTCGCGGTCGGCATCAACCTCAAGTTCGCCGAGATCTTCGGCTTCCTCGGGATGACCGACCTGTCTGAAGTCGGGCGCATCTCGGTCTCCAGCCTTGCGCCGGTGCTTCCGTTCCTGCTGCTCGTGCTGATCCTGATCTTCCGCCCGCAGGGCCTCATGGGGGAGAAAGAGCTATGAGCGATACGACGAGAGGTTTCGCGGATCTCGCCCCTTCGACGGGGGCCAAGTTCCGCCAGCGCACGCTGCCCATCCTGATCTTCGCGGCGATCCTGTTCGCGATCCCGATGGCCGGCCCGTCGCGCACCTTCTACACGCTGGCTCACCAGATGGGCATCAACATCGTGTTCGCGCTGTCTTACAACATGATCCTGGGCAAGGGCGGGCTTCTGTCCTTCGGCCACGCGGTCTACTTCGGGCTGGGCGGCTATCTCGCCATGCACGCGATGAACTGGATCGAGGATGGCGTCGGCATCTGGGGCGCGATTCCCATGTTCTTTCTCCCCCTCGTCGGCTTTGCCGGCGGGGCCCTCGCCGGCGCGATCATCGGCTGGCCGTCCTGCCGCAAGGCGGGCACGACCTTTGCCATGATCTCGCTCGGCGTTGCGGAATTGATCTTCGCGGCGGCCTTCATGTTCGACAGCTTCTTCGGCGGCGAACAGGGCATCTCGGGCGACCGGATGAACGGGATCGAGCTGTTCGGCCTGTCGATGGGACCGATCGACGAGGTCTATTGGTTCATCGCCTTCTGGACCGTCGTGGGCGTCATCGGCATGTGGGCCTTCACCCGCACGCCGCTCGGCAAACTGTCCGAGGCGACGCGCGACAACGCCCAGCGGGTGCAGTTCATCGGCTACAACCCGCAGCGCGTGCGCTACCTCGTGTTCATCTTCGCGGGCGGCTTCGCGGGTCTCGCGGGCGGCATGGCGGCGGTGAACTACGAGATCTTCACGCCGGACGCGCTGAGCCTCGTGCCCTCGGGCTTCGTGCTCATCATGGCTTATGTGGGGGGCATCACCTACTTCGTCGGGCCGATCTTCGGGGCGATCCTGCTCACCTACATGCAGTCGATGCTGTCGGACTTCACCGAAGCGTGGCTGCTGTATCTCGGCGTGCTGTTCATCGCCATCGTGATGTTCGCGCCGCGCGGCATCGCCGGGGTTGTCTTCGGCTTCCTCGACGGTGTGCGTGGCGAGAACCCGGGGCGCTACTTCGGCCGCTGGATCATGCGCCTCGTGGGGATCCTGCTGATGCTCATGGGCCTGATCGTGCTGGTCGAAGTCTCGGTCCGCTGGTCCAACGGCTATGGCGAAGTCTACGAACCCTTCGGCCTGCATCTGGGCCACGGTAATGTCCTGAGCTGGCTCCTCGTGATCCTGCCCGCCGTGGCAGGCGTCTGGCTCACGCGGTTCGCATCGAAAGAGGAGGAGGGCCAATGAGCACCCCAGCCTTGTCACTCAAGGGCCTGAACAAAAGCTTCGGCCCGGCCAAGATCATCAATGAAGTCTCCCTCGACATCGCGCCGGGGGAGCGTCACGCGATCATCGGGCCGAACGGGGCGGGCAAGTCCACGCTCTTCAACCTGATCTCGGGCCTCTACACGCCCACATCCGGCACGGTGGAGCTGAACGGGGAAGCGATCTCCGGGATGCCCGCGCACGAGATCAACAAGAAGGGCCTGTCGCGCTCGTTCCAGGTGTCCAACATCTTCACCAACATGACGGTGCGAGAGAACGTGCGGTGCGGCGTGCTTCACTCGATGGGTCAGGGCTATGCCTGGTGGCGCAACATCGGATCGAACAAGGCCGTGCAGCAAAAGACGTGGGAGGTGCTGGAGCACTGCGCGCTGACCGACAAGGCCAACGTGCCGGCGGCGCTATTGCCTTATGCTGATCAACGGGCGCTCGAGATCGCGATCACCATCGCGGGCGGGGCGGATGTGATCCTGCTGGACGAACCCACGGCGGGGATGAGCCATTCGGAAACCGAGCGGGCGGTGAACCTGATTCGCCGGGCGAGCGAAGGCAAAACACTGGTGATCGTGGAACACGACATGGGCGTGATCTTCGACCTCGCCGACCGGATCAGCGTGCTGGTCTATGGCGAGATCATCGCCTCGGCCCCGCCGAGTGAAATCAGGGGCGACCCGGCCGTGCGCGAGGCGTATCTGGGTGACGAAGAACTGCCGGAGGAAGTGGCATGAGCGAGGCAATGCTCCAGGTCCGGGACCTGCACGCGTATTACGGCAAATCCCACGTCCTGCGCGGCGTGAACATGGAGATCATGCCGGGCGAGGTCGTGGCGCTTCTGGGCCGCAACGGCGTGGGTCGTTCGACGACGGCCAAGGCCATCATGGGCGAGGTGGCACCGAAGGGTGACATCCTGTTCAAGGGCCAGCCCATAGCGGGGCTCGAAAGCCACAAGATCGCCCTGATGGGGCTGGGCTATGTGCCTGAAAGCCGGGATATTTTCCCGGCGATGACGGTGCGCCAGAACCTTGTTCTGGGCGTCAAGGACATGCGGCGGCCCGGGAAATACTCCATCGACCAGATGCTCGACATGTTCCCCAACCTGCGCGAACGGGCCGACAATCAGGCGGGCGTTCTGTCGGGTGGCGAGAAGCAGATGCTCACGATGTGCCGGACGCTCATGGGTGACCCGGAGCTTATCATCATCGATGAGCCGACCGAGGGGCTTGCCCCCAAGATCGTGCAGCAGATCGGCGACATGATCGCCGAAATCGCGGCGACGGGCGTGGCGATTCTGCTGGTCGAACAGAAGCTCTCCATCGCGCTGCGCATCGCCCATCGGGTCTATGTGATGGGCCATGGCGAGATCGTCTATGGCGGCACGCCGGCGGAGTTTGCCGAGCGTGACGACGTGCGGGCCGAGTGGCTCGAAGTGTGACCGATCGGGGGTCCGGCGCCCGTGCGCGCCGGGCTCTCACAACCGCCTGGAACGCCATGCACCGGGCGTACACATCCTGTGCACACACTGTACATACGATCGTGCATCCGTCGGGTGTCAGAGCACCGCCGACACCAGCCACATACCGGGGTGCGTCGCCATGTGGGCGACCATCCTGGCCTCCAGCCCGCGACGCCAGTAGAGCCAGCCGTAAACGAGGCCGAGGGCCGCGTTGAGCAGGATTGTGCGCGCGATCAGGGCGGCATCCAGCGGGCCGAGCGTCATCATGGCCGGGAGATGGCCCAGTCCGAACAGCACGGCGACGACGGCAATCAGGACCCATGCGACCACGGGCCGTAGCGTCTGTCGGCCAATCTTCCAGGCCGCCCAGAAGAGGGCGGTCAAGAGGCCGTAGCGCAGCATGAGTTCTTCGACGATCCCGCCATAGGTCAGCGCGGCCAGGGCGCCCGGCACGGTGGGGATCGTCAGGCCGCCGTCCGCGCCGCGCAGCCAGAAGAAAAGCCAATCGGCAAGCGCGATCAACACGCCTCCGCCCAGCCCGAGACAGATCGGCAGCCAGACCGCCGGGAACACCGCCGCCTCGCCGCGCATCCGCGCGGTGAGCCACGAGTGCAGACCGACGCGCCCGGACAGTCCGACACCGAGCGCGACGCCCAGACCCATGAGGATCGCGGGCTGAAACATGAGAAGAAACCGCAAGCCCGCGTCCGGAACCTCCGGCGCTTCCGGCATGGCGCGTATCCCCGAAATGTCGATTGTCACCCCGAGGGCGATGAGACCGACAAGGCCGACCGCCATCCAGGCGAGGAAAGGACGCAGGAAATTCATGGCGCGACCCTGCACCGGTCCGCGGAAAGCTGCAACTCAAAGGGGCGGCGCGAACGCCGCCCCGCGGTGGTCGGCCCCCTCCAAGGGAAGGAGAAGGTGGGCCTAACCGCCGATCTGCTGGATGAAGCAGGTGGAGGTGCCCAGCGCGATCACCTTGCCGTCGCGGGTCTCCACCCTGCCCTCCACATTCGCGACCCGGCGCCCGCGCGTCTGCACCGTGGCGACGGCGCGCACCTGTCCGCCGCCGGGCATCAGGGGCCGCACGAACTTGACCGAGGTATCCATCGACACGAACCCCTCGCCCGGGGCGCAGGTCGTGTGGACCGCGCAGCCCAGAACGCTGTCGAGAAGCGCCATCGCCCAGCCGCCGTGAACCGTGCCCAGCGGGTTCATGTGGGCGGGCGTGGGTTCGCCGCGAAATTCCGCCTCGCCTTCGTCCGCCCGATGAATCCAGAAGTTCATCGTCTCGGCGATGGTCGGCGCGGGAAGGTCGCCCGACATCGTGGCGCGCATGATGTCCAGCCCGGACATCGCGATGAGCTTGCCGATATCCGCCGGGCCGGCGTTGATCTCGGGTCTTGGCACTTCGTCGAACATGGCCTAGTCTCCATTTGAATGCATATGCATCGGATCACATGCATATGCATCGAGTCAAGGGAGACGTAGCGGCATGAGCGCAGAGCTGTCGGAAGACATGACACCGGAACTGGCGGAATTGCTCACCGGCAGTTGCTATTGCCTCGCCGTGCGCCGCGCCTCGCGCCGGATGGTCCGGCTCTACGATGCGGCACTGGCGGAGCGGGGCCTGACGATCTCGCAACTCGCCATGCTGGCTTGGGTGAAGGGGCTCAGGACGCCGACGGTTCAGAAGATCGCGGATTGCATGGAGATGGACCAGTCCGCCGCGTCGCGCGGCATCCGCCCGCTGGAGCGCGAGGGACTCGTCACCAGCGCGCCGCACCCCCGCGACAAGCGCAAGTCGGTGCTGGCGTTGACGGAGGAGGGCGTGGCGCGGCTGACCGACGGTGCCGCCGCATGGTCCACGGCGCAACGCCAGGTGGAGGCGGAGATGTCGCCCGACACGGGCCTCGCGCAGCTTTTCACCGAGATCAACGCGCTGGCGCAGACCGCCGACGACGCGGGCTGACGGGGCGGCGGGCGGCCCCGGTCAGGCCGCGTGCCGATGCTTGAGGTCGAGCCGCATGGTCGCCATGCCGTGACGGCGCGACATCTCCTCATACCCGGCCGAGAGATAGGCGTTGTGGGCCGGGGCGTTGTCGACCTCGACCTTGAGCGTGAGGGTCAGGGCGCCAAGGTCCACCGCCGCCTGCTCCACCCGTTCGGTCAGTTCCGCCGCCGCCCCGCCGCGCGCCTCTTCGGCGAGGTAGACGTAAGTGAGGTGGCGCACTTCCGGCCCGATCCCTTCGCGCAGCGCAAAGAACCCCACGTCCCGGCCCGCGTCATCCTGGAGGTAGAAGGAGACATCCTGACCCTCGCCCAGCCATTTGCGCTGCCATTCCATCTCGTCGAACGGGACTTTCGCATTGGGGTTCAGGAGCGGGATATCCGCGTCGGGCAGCATCTCGGCCAAGGGGGCCAGATCGCGTTCGCGGTTGCGGCGCAGGGTCAGGGGCATGTGTCCTTCCTTCGGCTTGGCCCGGCGCACGCCGGGGGCTTGGTGAAAGGGGCGTGGGTGGCATAGGGGGGTGGGCTGGGTCAACCGGGGGGGTGGGGGCCAAAGCCGATTTTGTTGCGCGGCGAAGAGAACGGCAGCTTCGAGCCCGGAGCCGGCATTGCAGCGTTCGGGCCGGGTGGGTTTCCGTTGTCGACTCGGAACGGCTAGTACGGACCGTAGATCGGCGATCACGTCACGGGCCGCATTCAAAAGACCGCCTCTCCCGAGCCCCGGCAACGGCTGCCGCGCAGGGGCTCGGATGGCCGATCACTTTCCGGAGCCGGCGTGCATGCTGTCGATTTCAGCGGTGAAGTCCGCGTAGTCGTAGTTCATCCCGTTGAGCACAGTGCTCCACATGCGGACCGCAGCGGCCGCGGCGACAGCCTCCCTGATCTGCGCCTCCGTCGCGCCCGCGGCGCGTGCGTTCTTGGTATGGGCGTAGACACAATAGTCGCAGGGAACCTGGGCGGCCACGCCGAGCATGACGAGCTCCCGGGTCGCGGCGTCGAGCTCCGCGTCTTCTCCTCCGAGGCTTCCGTACCATTGCATCGCCGGTCCAAGCGAATGCGACGGGTAAGTCTCCGAGAAGAAGCGCGGCGCATCCTGACCGATCGAGACCGTGGCGGTCAGACCCAGGGCGGCTGCGAGAAATGCTGTCTTCATGATCATCCTCCTTTTTCATGGGATTGCACTGGCATGTTGCGTCGCCGGCGGCGCGGCGGAGATGAAATTTTTCTGAGAACTTGCTAGTGTCCCCTCTATGGCGAGCACGGTAAGCATAGACCTCGCGGAACGTCGCGTCCTGATCGACGGCGTGCGGGTTCGCTTGCGGCCAAAGACATTCGAGTTGCTGGCACTCCTGGCAAGCCGCCCACAGCACCTGTTTTCGAAGGAAGACCTCATCGACCGGGTCTGGTCCGGGCGCAGTGTATCGCCGGATGTGCTGCCCGGCTGCATACGCGAGATCCGCCGGGCGTTCGGCGACTCCGCGCGCACGCCTGAATGGATCGAAACGGTCTCGGGCACCGGATACCGACTTATCAGTGCTCTTGCTCTTCCGGCGGAACGCGGCATCCGTGCGCGCGCGACGGTCAGCACCCCAGCGCCCGACGCAGAGTGCCGACCGGGTGGCGCGACGGTGGGCGTCTTGCCGCTCGCTGCCCGGGCAGCCGAAACCGAACCGATCGCGCGAGCCTTGGCCCGGGACATCGCCGTGGGTCTCGCCCGCACGCGTTGGCTGACCGTGGCGGGAAGCGCCAGTGCAGAAGCCCTCTGCCGCGAAAGCAGTCGACAGACGGCCGCGAAGACGCTCGATGTCGCCTATCTCCTCGACGGAGACCTGCAGCAGGCCGGCGACCTGCTGACCCTCCAGATCGCCCTGGTCCACGCGCCGAAGGGGCGGATTCTGTGGGCCGACCGGATAGCGCGGCGCAGCGGATCCGTCGCCGAATTGATGGAAGAGGTGTGCAGTCTGGTCGTCTCGTCCGTCGAACGAGAGATCCAGCTTCGCGAACAGAAACAGGCGATGATTGCGCCCGTCCGCGGCGTGGCGCCCTGGATCGGGTTGCACCGCGGCATGAACCTTTTGCAACGGCAGGATCGGACGACCCTCGCCTCGGTAGACGAAACGTTGCGGGCGGCAGCGCGCGCCGATCCTTCTTGCGCCCGGATCGCCGCGGCGCGGTCCTGGCATGCCTGGCAGGAGCTGTTTTTCGGTCTCGCGCGGGATCGCAGGACGGGTCTGCGGAAAGCTCGGGATCTGGCAATGGAGAGCATCGACCTCGACTCTCGGGAGCCGCTCGGACACTGGTCCCTCGGTCGGGCCCGTTGGCTCTCGGGCGATCTGGAGGCGGCGGCCGAGAATCTGGAGCGTGCGGTCTCGCTCAATCCGAGCTTTCCAATCGGGCACTATTCGCTGGGTTACACGCTGTATCTCACCGGAAGGGAAACCGAGGCCATTCGGTGTTGCGAGACCGCGATCCGGCTCAGCCCGCTCGACCCCATGGCCTTCGCGTTCCACTGCATCCTGGCGCACCTTCGGTGCTTCGAAGGCGAAACGGATCGGGCGCTGCACCATGCCCGGCGCATTGCCGATCACCCCAACGTCCACGCCTTCGCCCTGGCGGTGGCGGCTTGGGTCAACGAGCTCTGTGGCGACCGCCATGCTGCCTTGGAATGTCTTGCGCGGATTCGTCAGGGCTGGCCCGACTATTCGCGCCTCGACTACATGGCGGCGCTGTTCCACAACAGCCCTTGGTATCCGACCAAACGGAAACGCGCCATCGAGCGTGCGTTCGATAGCCTCGGCTTCTGATCTGCGCTTCCGGCGGTTTTCGCCGCAAAGATGGGAAAAATCCGAGAACACGCAGTTGGGCAGAACTGGCACGCAAGCAGTTCCAGAGTTGATCGCCAGCGCCGATACGACGCTGTCGAGGGCGCGCGAAGCGAAGGGCCGGAATGTCCGGCACACCGGCCATCCGCGACACCGAAACTGCCCCCGCAGTTCCCTGCGAGGGCATCCCCCGACCCTCAGGCCACTTCGGGGTGTTTGTAGTCCGACAACTGCTGACGCAGGTTCAGCTTGGACACCTTGCCGGTCGCGGTGAGGGGCAGGTCGTCGACCCAGATCACGTCATCGGGGAGCTGCCACTTTGCGAAATGCTCCGCCATCGTCTCGCGGATCTCGTCGAGTGAGGGCTTGTCCTCCCCCGCCGCGACGGCGACCAGAACGGGGCGTTCGTCCCACTTCGGATGCGCCACGCCGATGGCTGCGCAGTTGGCGATGCCCGGATGGGCGAGTGCGGCGCTTTCGAGGTCGATGGAGGAAATCCATTCGCCGCCCGACTTGATGAGGTCCTTGGAGCGGTCCTGGATGGTGAGGTAACCGTCCGGGTCGATGCTCGCCACGTCGCCGGTGCCGAACCAGCCCTCGGCGTCGATGGCCTTGGCGCTCGCCTCCTCGTTCTTGTAGTAGCCCGAGACGATGGCGTTGCCGCGCACGAAAAGCTCGCCGATGGCCTTGCCGTCATGCGGTTGCCGGTTCCCGTCGTCGTCGACGATCTTGAGGTCGACGCCGAAGACCCGGCGGCCCTGCTTGGCCTTCACATCGATCTTCTTGTCGAACGGCAGGTCATCGACCGCCGGCGGGCTGACACCGTGGGTGCCGATGGGCGACATCTCGGTCATGCCCCAGGCGTGGTTCACGTTGATGCCCATCTTCTCGAAGGCTTCGATCATCGTGCGCGGTGCGGCGGAGCCGCCGATCACCACGTCACCGAAGCCCTTGGGCGGCTTGCCCTGCTTCTCGATCTCGCCGAGCAGACCCATCCAGACGGTCGGGACGCCCCAGGCCGAGTAGACGTTTTCGCTGTCCATCAGCTTGTAGACGCTCGGCCCGTCGAGCGCGGGGCCCGGCATGACGAGGTTGATGCCGAGGATCGGACCCGCATAGGGCAGACCCCAGGCGTTGACGTGGAAGAGCGGGACGACCGGGAGGACATTGACCCCCTGCCCCAGAGCCCCGCCCATCACGGCCGCGACCATCAGCGCATGGAGCACGGTCGAGCGGTGGGAATAGAGCGCGCCCTTGGGGTTGCCCGTGGTGCCCGAGGTATAGCACAGGCCGGCGGCGGTATTCTCATCAAGGTCCGGCCAGTCGTAGGTCTCCGGCTCACCGTCGAGCAGATCCTCGTAAACCAGCACGTCGAGCTTGGTGTCCGGGAGGTGGTCGCGATCCGTCATCACCACGATCCTGAGGTCGGCGGGCAGATGGTCGCGCAGCGCCTCGAGGATCGGCAGGAACGTCGTGTCGACGAAGATCACCTTATCCTCGGCGTGGCCGACGATGTAGATCATCTGCTCGGCCGACAGGCGCGGGTTGATCGTGTGGCAGACCGCGCCCATGCCCGAGATGGCGTAGTAGAGCTCAAAATGCCGGTAGCCGTTCCAGGCGAGGGTCGCGACCCGGTCTCCGGGCTTCACGCCCAGCTTTTCGAGCGCATGTGCGAGCTTGCCGACCCGCTTGTAGGTGTCTCGATATGTGGTGCGGTGCGTGTCGCCCTCGGTGCGCACGCTGACGATCCCGGAGTCCGGGTGCGCCTCTGCCGCGTAGTCCAGAATTGAAATGATCGACAGCGGTCGATTCATCATCATGCCTTGCATGATCTCCTCCCTTTGCTGCCGCGTCCGACACTCGTCCGGTGTCTTGGATTACGCGGCGTTTTGCCTTGCGAAACTCAGTTTCAAGCATGAGTATCAGCGCGACTCGGGAGGAAGGAAAGCACAAATGTCGACAGCTGCAAAACGGATCGTTCTGGCCAAGCGGCCTGAAGGCGAAGTGACGCCGGAGAATTTCCGCCTTGAGGATTACGAGGTGCCGGACCCGAAAGAGGGTGAAGTCGTGGTGCGCGTTACCGCCCTGTCTCTCGACCCCTACATGCGGGGCCGGATGGACGACGCCAAGAGCTATGCCGCGCCGGTCGAGGTCGATGCGGTCATGGAAGGCGGCACGGTGGGTGAGGTTATCGTGTCCAACGCCGAAGGCTTTGCCGAGGGCGACGTGGTTTTCGGCATGACCGGCTGGTGCGACCATGCCGTGATGAACGCCAAGGCGCTGACCAAGGTGCCGGGGGGCGTTCCTCCCACCGCCGCGCTTGGCGTGCTCGGGATGCCCGGTTTCACGGGCTGGCACGGGCTGACCGACATCGGCAAACCGAAGAAGGGTGAGACGGTCGTGGTCGCGGCCGCCACCGGCCCCGTCGGCTCGATGGTCGGGCAATATGCCAAGCACCTTGGCCTGCGCGCCGTGGGCATCGCGGGCGGACCCGAGAAGTGCAAGCACGCGGTCGAGCATTTCGGGTTCGACGAATGCCTCGACCACCGCGCCTATGCGGACGGAAAAGAGATGCGCAATGCCATCGCCGGGGCCTGCCCGGATGGCGTGGACATCTATTTCGAGAACGTGGGCGGCAAGGTGCTCGAGGGCGTTCTGCCGAACATGAACACCTTCGGGCGCATCCCGGTCTGCGGCATGATCGCGTGGTACGATCTGGGCGGGCTTGGCTTGGGCGACGGGCCGGGCAAGGACCAGCTCCCGCGCGCGTGGCGCACCATTTTGGTGAACCGGCTCAAGGTCGAGGGCTTCATCATCACCGACGGCTGGCACCGGCTGAACGATTTCCTCGGCGAGGTCGCACCGCTGGTCGCCAACGGCACGATCAAGTTCACCGAGGACGTGGCGGACGGGCTTGAGAACGCGCCCGACGCCTTCATGTCGATGCTGAAGGGCGGCAACTTCGGCAAACAGATCGTGAAGGTCGGCTGATGCATTCGCTGTTCGATCTGAGCGGCCAGACCGCACTCGTCACCGGGTCCACAAAGGGGATCGGCAAGGCCATCGCCTTTGCGCTGGCCGAGGCCGGGGCGAATGTCGTGATCTCGTCGCGCAAGGGCGACGTGTGCGAGGCGGTCGCGGCGGAGATCAACGCGCTCGGCGGGGGGAAGGCGGTGCCGATCCCCGCCAACATCTCGCGCGATGAGGATCTGGAACGTCTTGTGTCCGAGACCGAGGCGCAGTTGGGGAGCGTCGACATCCTCGTGTGCAACGCGGCGGTGAACCCCTATATGGGGCCGTTCCTCGACACGCCGGACGATGCGTTCGACAAGACGATCAAGGTCAATATCCGTGCGAACATGCAGCTCGCCAAGCGCGTCGTGCCGGGGATGCAGGCGAAGGGCGGCGGGTCCATCGTGATCGTGTCGTCCATCGCGGCCTTCAAGGGATCGAAGATGCTGGGCATCTACGCGGTGACAAAGGCGGCGGACACGCAGATCGTGCGCAATCTGGCGAGCGCCTATGGCCCGGACAATATCCGCGTGAACGGGATCGCCCCGGCGGTGGTCAAGACGGACTTCGCGCGGGCGCTTTACGAAGATCCGGAGCGGGAAAAACGGGTGTCGGCATCCTATGCGCTGAAACGGCTGGGCGAACCGGACGATATCGCGGGGGCCGCGCTGTTCTTTGCCTCCCGCGCCGGGGCGTGGACGACGGGACAGACGCTGATCATCGACGGCGGCTGGTCGATCGAGGAAAGCTGACGACGCGGGGCGGTTGGTTGCCGGAATCGGCGCGGTTTTCATGAAAAAGCAACGGGATACGGGGGGTTTCCCGGTCCCTTTTCGTGTCTGATGAATACCCGCGAAGCGCCGGTGCTTCAGAAGTCCAGCCCGAGGTCCAGCGTCTGCGCCGAATGGGTCAGCGCGCCGGACGAGATGTAGTTCACCCCCGTCGCGGCCACTTCGGCGATGCGGTCCAGCGTCATGTTGCCCGATGCTTCAAGCACCAGCCGGCCCGCGGTCATGTCCACCGCTTTCGAGAGCGTCGGCGTGTCCATGTTGTCGAGCAGGACGACATCGGCCCCGCCGACCTCCAGCACCTCGGCAAGCTGGTCGAGGGTATCCACCTCGATCTCGACCTTCATCATGTGGCTGGCGACGGCCCTGGACGCCTCCAGAACCGCGCGCACACCGCCTGCGGCGGCGATGTGGTTGTCCTTGATGAGGATCGCGTCGGAGAGCGAATAGCGATGGTTGAACCCGCCCCCGTGCAGAACGGCGAGCTTTTCCACCACGCGCAGGCCCGGCGTGGTCTTGCGCGTGCAGGTGATCCGGGTCTGTGTACCTTCGGTCTTTTCGACGAAGCCCGCCGTCTTGGTGGCGATCCCTGACAGGCGACCGGCGAAGTTCAGCGCCACGCGTTCGCCCGACAGGATCGAGGCGGCGCGGCCCCGGATACGCATGAGCGTGTCGCCGGGGGCGATGCGGCTGCCGTCCTCCACCAGCGTCTCGATCTCGAGCGCCGGGTCGACCATCGCGAAGGCGATGCGAGCGACCTGCATCCCCGACACGATCCCCGGTTCACGCGCGTTGATCGCCGCGTCATAGGTCGTTTCCGGGGGGATCACGGCGCGGGTGGTCACGTCGCCATAGGTACCGAGGTCTTCCATCAGCGCGTTGCGGATGATCGGTTCGAGCACGATGTCGGGCAGGGTCGCGTAGGTCATGTGAGATCCTTGGCAGCGTCGCGGATGCCCGTCGCGGCCTCCAGCGTGATGCGCGTGCGGTGCGCGAGCGCGGGCACCGGTTCGGGGAAGTCGTCGCGGAAGTGCCCGCCCCGGCTTTCCTCGCGGGTGAGCGCCGCAGCGGCGATGAGCGTCGCGGTCGCGGTCATGTTGCGCATGGTTTCGGTGTCTGCCTCGGCCTCGATGCGCGCGATGGTCGCGAGCGCGTGCTTGAGCCCTTCGGTATTGCGGCGCACGCCGACATGGGCGGTCATCGTTTCGCGCAATTCCATGACGGTGTCTTCATCGACGTTCTCGCCGCCCTCGGGCCAGTCGAAGTCCAACTCCGGCGCTTCGGGCACCGCCCCCAGGGTGGCATCCATGTCTTCCGCCGCCTTGCGGGCGTAGACGAGCGCCTCGAGCAACCCGTTGGAGGCGAGCCGGTTCGCCCCGTGCAGCCCGGTCGAGGATGCCTCGCCACAGACCCAGAGCCGGTCGAGCGAGGCCCGGCCATGTTCGTCGGTGTCGATCCCGCCCATGTGGTAATGCGCGGCCACGGCGACGGGGATCGGGTTTTCGACCGGATCGACACCGGCGCGCGCGCAGGCCTCGGCCACTGCCGGGAAACGGGTCAGAACCTCGGCCCCCAGCGCCTCGCGCGTGTCGAGCATCGGGCGGTTGCCCGCCTGTGTCTGGGCGAAGATTTCGCGGGCGACGATATCGCGCGGGGCCAGTTCGGCGTCCTTGTGGACCGCCGTCATGAACCGTTCACCGTGCTTGTTGATGAGGATCGCACCCTCGCCCCGTAACGCTTCGGTCGCGAGCGGCATCGGGTCTTCGCCCATGTCGATGGCGGTGGGGTGGAACTGGACGAATTCGGGGTCCGCGATCACCGCACCAGCGCGGGCGGCGAAGCCGATGACCTGCCCCCGGATGCGCGGCGGGTTCGTGGTGTGGGCGTAAAGCCCGCCGGAGCCGCCACCGGCCAGAAGGACGGCGGGCGTTTCGATCAGCAGCTTACCGGACGCGGGGTCGGCCCGGCGCACCCAGACGCCCGTGACCCGGTCGCCTTCGGTGGCGAGGCCGGTCGCAAGCGCGCCCTCGATCACCTGTACAGACGGCAGGGCGCGCAGCCGGCCGATCAGGGTTTCCATGATCTGGCGCCCGGCCTGATCCCCCTTCACCCGCACAACGCGCGGGGCGGAGTGGGCGGCTTCGCGGCTCATGACGTATTTGCCGCCTGCATCCCGGTCGAAGGGCGTGCCGAAATCGGTCAGGTCGATGATGTGTTCGGCCGCGTGCCGGGTCACCATCGCGGCGACGTCGCTGTCCACGGTCCCGGCACCCGCTGTTACCGTATCGAGCGCGTGCGCCTCGGGGCTGTCGGTCTCGGCCATCGCCGCGGCGACGCCGCCCTGCGCCCAGGCCGAGGACGCGCCTTCGCCCAGACTTTCGGGTGAGATCATGAGGACGGGACGGGGCGCGAGGGCCAGAGCCGCATAGAGCGCGCCCATGCCTGCGCCCACGATGACGATGCGGTCGGTTTTCATGGGGGTCGCCCCTATCAGATGCCCAGGTCGCGGGACAGGTCGATCATGCGTTGCACCGCGACGCGCGCCTTGTCGGCCACGGCCTCGTCCACATGCACTTCCTCACCCCCGGCGTGAAGCGACCACAGTATTTTCTCAAGCGTGATCTTCTTCATGAAGGGGCACATGTTGCACGGGCCGACGAAATCGACCTCGGGCAGTTCGTCGGAAATGTTCGACGCCATCGAGCACTCGGTCACAAGCAGGGCCTGTGCCGGCTTGTGTTCGCGGACGTAGTTGATGATGCCGCTGGTGGAGCCTGAGAAATCGCTCTCATCCACCACGTCCGTCGGGCATTCCGGGTGGGTGATGATCGTCGTCTCGGGGTTCCACTTGCGGTAATCCCTGAGGTCCTGCGCTGTGAAGCTTTCGTGCACGACGCAGGAGCCGTTCCACCAGACGATGTTCTTTTCCGGCACCTGACGCGCGACGTTCTGGGCGAGGTACTGGTCGGGCGTCATGATGACCGTGTCGCTCTCCATCGCGCGCACGATGGCGGCGGCGTTGGACGAGGTGCAGCAGATGTCGGAGGCGGCCTTTTCCTCGGCGGTCGTGTTCACATAGGTCACGACCGGCGCGCCCGGATATTTCTCGCGCATGGCCGCGATGCCCGCCGCACCGATGGAATTGGCGAGCGAACAGCCCGCTTCCATATCGGGGATCAGCACCGTCTTGGACGGGTTCAGGATCTTGGACGTCTCGGCCATGAAATGCACGCCGCCCTGGACGATGATGTCGGCCTCGACCTCGGTCGCCTTGATCGCGAGCTGGAGGGAGTCGCCCATGAAATCGGCCACACCGTGATAGATGTCGGGCGTCATGTAGTTATGCGCCAGGATGACCGCGTTTTTTTCTTTCTTGAGGCGGTTGATCGCGGCCACATACGGGGCTGCCGTCGCCCAGTCGGGCGGTGTCACCACGCGACTCATTTTCGCGTAGGTGTCATTCATTTCCTCGGCCAGGTCAGGGTTCGGCGCGAGGTCGTAGGTCTCGGCCAGTTCCTGCCGCATGGTGCGAAAATCGAGCATATCCGCCCCCTTGATGGGTCATACCGGCCCCTTCAAGCACCTTGGTCGGAAAGCTTCAAGGTAAACTGCTGTTTTGAAGGGTTTTAGGTCTGGTTTACTGACCCAAATATGGGGTGGCGGGGCCGAAATTCAAGATCGGCCCCGCGCGTGTCCTCAGCCGAGGACGGATTTGACGGCGCGTCCCAGCTTGGTCGCGATTTCGTCCGCTTGCGCTTCCGTCAGGCAGAAGGGCGGCGCGAAACCGAGGATGTCGCCCTGCGGCATGGCGCGCGCGATGACGCCTTCGGCCAGCAGCGCACCCGCCAGTTTGGCGCCGACGCCTTCGGACGGGTCGAAGAACTCCCGCGTTTCGGGGTCTTTCACGAATTCGACCGCGCAGAGCAGCCCCTCGCCGCGCACTTCACCGACATGGGCGTAGTCGCCCACCTCGGCCTTGAGCGCGGCCTTGAAATGCGCGCCCACGGTGCCCGCGTTCTCGATCAGGTTCAGCTTGTCGATCAGTTCGAGGTTGGCGATGCCCGCCGCCGCGCCGATCGGGTGGGCCGAATAGGTCCAGCCGTGGCCGATGGGGCCGTTCTCGTCCGTGCCCTGCTCCAGCACCTTCCACATCTTGTCGGACACGATGGAGCCGGACAGCGGCGCATAGGCCGAGGTGAGGCCCTTGGCGATGGTGATGAGGTCGGGCTTCATGCCGTAGTGCTCGGACCCGAACATGGACCCCAGACGCCCGAAGCCGGTCACGACCTCATCCGCGATGAGCAGGATGTCGTGCTTGTCGAGCACCTTCTGGATCGCCTCCCAATACCCGGCGGGCGGCGGGACGAGGCCGCCGGTGCCCAGCGCAGGTTCACCGATGAAGGCCGCGATGGTGTCGGCGCCTTCGCGTTCGATCAGTTGTTCGAGCTCGTAGACACAGTGACCGACGAAATCCTCCTCGGTCATGTCGAGGTTCGGGCGGCGGTAGTAATACGGCGCCTCGGTGTGGATGACCTGCTCCAGCGGCAGGTCGAACTTCTTGTGGAAAAGGTGCAGGCCGGTGAGCGAGCCGGACATGAGGCCGGAGCCGTGATAGCCACGCCAGCGCGAGATGATCTTCTTCTTCTCGGGGCGGTTCAGGATGTTGTTGTAGTACCAGACCAGCTTGATGTTGGTTTCGTTCGCGTCCGACCCGGACAGGCCGAAATAGACCTTGGACATATGGTCGGGCGCGCGGTCGAGCACCATCTTGGCGAGCGTGATCGACGCCTCGGTCCCGTGGCCGACATAGGCGTGGTAATAGGCCAGCTCTTTCGCCTGCTCGGCGATGGCTTCGGCAATTTCCTGACGCCCGTAGCCGACGTTCACGCAGTAGAGCCCCGCGAAGGCGTCGAGCAGTTCGTTGCCGTCACGGTCGGTGATGTGACAGTCCTTGCCGGACTTGATGACGCGCGACGGCGCTTCGCCGCGGGCGAACTGGGCGAGGTGGGTCGAGGGGTGGAAGAAATTCTCCCGGTCCCAGCGGTCGAGTTGATCGTTCTTGAGCATTTTTTCTTAACCTTTCTTGTTCTTGTCGCGCAGCCGGGCCGGAATACCGGGGCCGGACTGCGCGGGTATCTCAGGCCCAGTCGCGGCAGACGTATTTGATTTCCATGAACTCTTCCATGCCCCGGCGCGCACCTTCGCGGCCCAGACCGGATTGCTTGGTCCCGCCGAAGGGGATCGGCGCGCCCGTGACCTTGGTGCGGTTCACGGCGACCATGCCGTATTGCAGCGCGCGGGTCAGGCGGTAGATGCGGCGCGGGTCCATCGAATGGACATAGGCCACCAGCCCGTATTCCGTGTCGTTGGCACGGCGCACCACCTCGTCCTCGCTGTCGAAGGGGGTGATCGCGGCGACGGGGCCGAAGGTTTCCTCACGCATGATGAGGCACTCGTCGGTCACGTCCTTGAGCACGGTGGGCGCATAGAACAGATCGCCATGCTCGGTGCGCTTGCCGCCACACATGACGGTCGCGCCGTTGGCGAGCGCGTCGGCGACGTGTTCCTCCTGCTTGGCGACGGCTTTCTCGTTCATGAGCGGGCCGATGTCGGGGTCGTCCATGCCGCGCCCGATGGTCAGCGCCTCGGTCGCCTCGGTGAACATCTGGCAAAACTCGTCATAGACGGCGCGTTCGACATAGATGCGGTTGGCGCCAAGGCAATCCTGCCCCGAGGTGGCCCATTTGGCCTTCATCGTCTCGGCCACGGCCTCGTCCAGATCGCAGTTCTTGAAGATGATGACGGGGGCGTGGCCGCCCAGTTCCATGACCAGCCGTTTCACCGTGTCGGCGGACTGGCGGTAGAGGAGCCGCCCGACCTCGGTGGAGCCGGTGAAGGACAGCGTGCGCACGCGGTGATCCTGTGTCCACGGCTCGACGACGGTGGGCGCGTTGCCGGTGACGACGTTGAACACGCCGGCCGGCACGCCCGCGCGTTCGGCCAGTTCGGCCAGCGCGAGGGCGGAATAGGGCGTTTCATGCGACGGGTGCGCGACGATGGTGCAACCGGCGGCGAGGGCTGCGGCGGCCTTGCGCGTCAGCATCGCGGCGGGGAAGTTCCACGGGGTGATGAGGGCGACGACACCCACGGGTTCGAGCCAGAGCTCGACTTCAGCGTCGTGCAGGTGCGAGGTCACGCCTTCGATGTTCGGGCGCTTGGACTCTTCGGCGTAGAACTCGACGAACGACGCGGCGTAGTCGATTTCACCCCGCGCTTCCGAGATCGGCTTGCCCTGCTCCAGCACCATGATCTTGGCGAGGTCTTCGCGGTGTTCCAGCATCAGGTCGAACCAGCGACGCAGGATGGCCGCGCGTTCCTGCGGGAGTTTGAAGGACCAGTCGTCAAAGGCCGCCTGCGCCGCGTCGACCGCGCTGCGCGAATCGTCGGCCGTCAGCTTGGCGACTTCGCCGAGGAAAGCGCCGCTGGCCGGGTCGGTGACGTTGAAAGAGCCGCCGTCCGACGCCGCGCACCATTTGCCGTTCACATAGGAAAAGCTGCGCAGAAGCCGTTTGTCGGTGATGTCCACATGGGTCGGGATCGCTGTGTCGAGCATCTCATGCCTCCTGTTCGATGGGAGGAACATGGTGGATTCGCGCAGGCGTCGAGGCCGAATTTGGTCTGTCGGGGAGAGGATTCGTCTGCGCCGGGCCGGTTGGGGGAGACTATTCCTCTCCCGCGATCAGGCCGAGCGGGGGGCCAGCGCCTTTCACCGGCTTGGTCACGATGTAGGTGAAGTAGCGCGACAGACCGATGCGGGCGTCGAGCATCACGTCCATCAGGCGTTGGTAGGCGTCGATGTCGCGGGTGACGACCTGCATCAGGTAATCATAGCCGCCGCCGAGCGCCCAGCAGGCCGTGATCTCGTCGTATCGCGAGAGCGCATCCTCGAAGATGCGAAAGCTCGCGGCGGTGTGGTCGGCGATTTCGACCGCGACGAACACCGTGACCGAGGGGCCGAGTTTGCGCAGGTCGAAGCGGGCGCCGTAGCCGTCGATCACGCCCAGTTTCTCAAGCCGCTTGAGCCGGTTCCAGCAGGGCGTGGGCGACAGCCCGACCGCGTCGGCAAGCGCGGCCTTGGTGATGCGCCCGTCGCGGGCGAGCACCTTGAGAATGGCGAGGTCTGTGGGGTCGAGGGCAACCATGTCAGGCGTTTATCACGGTTCCCGTATTTCCCAACAGCTTGATGACGTGGCTGGCGATGGCCGTGTCCTGCGCCCCAGTGCCGGTGAGGTCGCAGATCGTGACCTGATCCGCGCTGGTGCGGCCCGTGGCTTTGCCCGTGATGATGTCGCCCAGTTCCGGGGGCGTGCCATTCATGGTGCCAGCGGCACGCGCGGCTTCGAGTTCGCCGGAGACTTCGCACTGGCTCACCCGGTCGCAAACATAGAGGTCGGCTTGTGCAAGTGCCTGTGGGTCGATCTCGTTCTTGCCGGTCTGGTCGGAGCCCATTGCGGTGACGTGCAGGCCGGGGTGGAGCATGTCTGCGGTGAACACCGGCTCACGCGCAGGCGTCGTGGTGACGACGAGTTGGGAGCGGGCGGCGAGCTCGTCTGCCGCGCAGACTTCGACCTCGACGCCCAGAGACGCTTTGAGGTCTTCGGCGCAGGCCTTGGCATGGTCGGGATTGCGCCCGTGGACGAGGACGCGGGTGAAGGGGCGGACGAGGTGTGCCGCCTGCATCTGAAGCCGCGCCTGAACGCCGGTGCCGATGACGCCCGCGACCTCGACCGTTTCGGGCGCGAGGTGTTTGGCGGCCACGGCCCCGGCGGCGGCGGTGCGCAGGTCGGTGAGATAGCCGTTGTCGAGAAACACCGCCTCGACCAGCCCGGTCTTGGCGGAAAACAGGATCATCAACCCGTTGAGGCTGGGCAGGCCAAGCTTGGGGTTGTCGAAGAAGCCAGGCGAGACCTTGATCGCGAAGCCGTCGAAGCCGGGAATATAGGCGGTCTTCACGTCGACATCGCCGTTGGCCTCGTGCAGGTCCATCGACAGGATCGGGGGCATGACGACACCGCCCTCGGCGAGCTTGGCGAAGGCCTGTTCGATCACCTCGACCGTCGAGAGGTCGAGCGACAGCGCGCCGCGCAGTTCGGCCTCGGTCACGATGCGGATGTCATGCGCCATAGGTCTGTCCTTTCAGTGTCGTGTCGCCCAGCGCCACGTCCTCACCCGCCATGAGCCGGGTGAAGGTCTGCATGTCGAGATTGCGCCCGGTGATGATCGTGGCGGTGGGGCCGGTGACGGTGATCTTGCCTGCGAGGAGCGCGGCATGGGCCACGGCGCAGGCGCCCTCGGCCACCAGCGCGTCCTCGTAGTAGAGCGTCTGCATTCCGGTGAGGATTTCGCCCTCGGTGACGAGCACCACCTCGTCGAGCAGGTCGCGGCAGATCGGGAAGGTGTAGCGGTTCGTCAGGCCGATGCCGCCACCGAGCGAGTCGGCGAGGGAGGCGACTTCGGTGACGTCCACGGGCTTGCCCGCTTTGAGCGAGGCGTCCATCGCCGCGCCGTTCTCCATCGTCACGCCGATGAGGCGGATGCCGGGTTTGATCGCTTTCGCGGCCACGGCGACACCGGCCGCGAGGCCCCCGCCGGAGAGCGGGATGATGACTGTGTCGATCTCGGGCCGGGCGTCGAGCATTTCCAGCCCGATGGTCCCCTGCCCCGCGATGACGTCGGGGTGGTCGAAGGGGGGAATGTCGATCAGTCCCTCGTCGCGGACCAGACGGTTCGCGGCAAGCTGCGCCTCGTCCTGCGAGCGGCCTTCGATCACCACCTCGGCCCCCATCGCGCGGATGCGTTCGACCTTGGCGGCGGGCACGAGTTCGGACATGCAGATCACGGCGCGCAGGCCGACCTCGCCCGCCGCATAGGCCACCGCGCGGCCATGATTGCCGGTGGAGCAGCAGACCACGCCGGGCACGTCGCCCAGTGCGCGGATCGCGTTGGTGGCCCCGCGCAGCTTGAAGGCGCCGGTGGGCTGGCCGATCTCCAGCTTCATCCAGAACGGGTGGCCGATGCGGTCGGACATGAAGGGCGACGGCACCATCGGCGTTGCGTCCGCCAGACCCGCGATGGTGCGGGCAGCGGCGCGAATGTCGCCTAATGTGACGGGAAGGTCGCTTGGGTCGGGCATGACTTCCGTTCTATCAGGCATACGCGCGGGGAAAACCCCGGCAGAAAGTCATTGAACCCAATGGCTTTTTGCCCATCCTTACCGCGACGCGCCGCAGTTCCAGCCAGCCGGAGGCCCCATGCCTATCGAAAACGCCCATTTCAGCCAGTCCGAATTCGACCGCCGTATCGCGCTGACCCGTGCCGCGATGGAGGCGATGGGCATCGACGTGCTGTTCCTCACCAACCCGTCGAACATGAATTACATCACCGGCTATGACGGCTGGTCGTTCTATGTCCATCAGGGCGTGATCCTGCCGCTGGACGGAGCGCCGATCTGGTGGGGCCGGATGCAGGACGCCAACGGGGCCAAGCGCACGGTCTGGATGGAGTATGACGAGATCATCTTCTACGCCGACCGCTATATCCAGGCGACCGACATTCACCCGATGGAGGACCTTGCCAGCCACCTGCGCATCATGGGCTATGGCGACAAGCGCATCGGGGTCGAGATGGAGACGTATTTCTTCACCGCCCGCGCCTTTGCCGTGCTGGCCGAGGGCCTGCCGGACGCCGAGTTCATCGACGCCTCGACGCTGGTGAACTGGGTGCGGCTGAGGAAATCCGACGAAGAGCTGGCATTCATGCGCCGGGCCGCGCGCATTTCCGAGCTGGTGATCGAGCGTGCGATGGAGATTGCCGAGCCGGGTATGCTCAAGCACGAGCTGGTGGGTGAGCTGTTCAAGACCTCCGTGCATGGCGAGGACGACTCCTGGGGCGACTACCCGGCCATCGTGCCGCTCCTCCCCTCGGGCGCGGATGCGAGCGCGCCGCACCTGACGTGGAACGGCGAGGCGCTGAAGAAGGGCGAGGCGACGTTCATCGAGCAGTCCGGCTGCTACCGCCGCTACCACGCGCCTTTGAGCCGGACGATCTTTTTTGGAAAGCCTCCCAAGCACATGAAGGACGCGGCCGAGGCGCTGACCGAAGGGCTCAACGCCGGGATCGAGGTCGCGCAGGCCGGCAACCGCGCCTGCGACATCGCGCGGGCGCTGGACGTGGAACTGATGAAGGTCGGGATCGAACGCCCGAACCGCGCGGGCTATGCCGTGGGCCTGTCCTATCCGCCGGACTGGGGCGAACACACCGTGTCGATCCGCGCGTTTGACGAGACCGTTCTGGAACCCGGCATGACCTTCCACTTCATGCCCGGCCTGTGGATGGACGATTGGGGGCTGGAGACGACCGAGACGATTCTCATCACCGAGAACGGCCCGGCGCAGACCCTTTGCAACGTCGAGCGCAAGCTGTTCGTGAAGGACTAGGGCGGGCCTAGTCCTCTCCCCTGCCCTCCCGGCCCCTGTTGCGGGGATACTTGTGGAGCACGGGGAAGTCCGGCAGCCACGACTCGCGGCGGTCCGTCCAGAGTTCGTAGGTTGGCGTGAAGCGGTCAGGGGCGTCGAAAGTGCCCAGATGAACCTCGACCTCGTCGCCGCTGCGGGCGAAGACGGATGAGCCGCAGTTGGGGCAGAAGAACCGCCCGTTATAGGCCTGCAATTCGCCGGTGACGCTCACGTCGTCCTGCTCGAACACCGCCGCCGCATAGAACAGTGCCCCGTGATGCTTGCGGCAGTCGAGGCAATGGCACAGGCCGACCCGGTAGGGCTGGCCGGTCACGACAAGTCGTACGCGGCCGCAGAGGCAGCCGCCGGTCGCTGTTTCCATTGGGTTTCTCCTGTTCGCGTGGCGCGAAGGTCGCAGTTTGCACGTCTGCCCGCAAATGTCCCGTTTCGTTCACGCGGTGCGCCGAAAATAGGGCTTGCGCGGCTTTGACCCCTTGGTCAAACTTGACGCGACGGTATGGGTTGTCTGCAACAGCCCCGCTGTCCAGAAATTTGATCACAAGGGGCACCAGACCCCGATCCACAGGGAGAGTATGCCTGGCCCGCCTACGAGGCGGGCAGTTCCGTTTATGGAGCCGCCGGGCCACGCACCCCTCCCGAGGCAAGACCGTTCCGAGCGAGAGACCCAAACAGGGAGTTAGATATGTCTCTAAGAAAAACACTGACCGCAGCAGGCCTCTTTGCCTTGCTCGCGGGCACCGCTTCGGCGCAATCGACGCTCGTCTATTGCTCCGAAGGCAGCCCCGAGGGCTTCGACCCGGCGCTCTATACGTCGGGCACGACCTTCGACGCGTCGTCGCACCCGATCTACAACCGCCTGACCGAGTTCGAAGTCGGCACCACCAACGTCATTCCGGGCCTGGCCGAAAGCTGGGACGTGTCGGAAGACGGCATGGAAGTGACCTTCAACCTGCGTGAAGGCGTAAAGTTCCACTCGAACGACATGTTCACCCCGTCGCGTGACTTCAACGCCGACGACGTGATCTACTCGTTCGAGCGTCAGACCGTGGACGGCTGGACCGGCGAATACTTCACCGCCATGGGCATGGGCGATCTGATCTCTTCGATCGAGAAGGTCGACGACATGACGGTCAAGTTCACCCTGACCCGTCCCGAAGCGCCGTTCGTCGCCAACCTCGCGATGGACTTCGCCTCGATCCAGTCCAAGGAATACGCGGACGCGATGGAAGAAGCCGGCACGCCCGAGATGCTGAACCAGCAGCCCATCGGCACCGGCCCGTTCTCGTTCGTCGATTACCAGAGCGACGCGGTGATCCGGTATGCGGCCAACGAGGACTACTGGAAAGAGGGTCTGCCGAAGGTTGACAACCTCGTCTTCGCGATCACGACGGACGCCTCGGTGCGCTACCAGCGCCTCCAGGCCGGCGAATGCCACATCATGCCCTACCCGAACCCGGCCGACATCGAAGCGATGCAGTCGGACGAGAACATCAACGTTCTCGAGCAGGAAGGTCTGAACGTCGGCTACCTCGCCTACAACACCATGCAGGAACCGTTCGACAACCCGGACGTCCGCAAGGCGCTGAACATGGCCATCGACAAGCAGGCCATCATCGACGTCGTGTTCCAGGGCTCGGGCCAGATCGCATCGAACCCGATTCCGCCGACCATGTGGTCCTACAACGAAGCCATCGAAGACGATCCGTATGATCCGGAAGCCGCCCAGCAGATGCTGGCCGATGCCGGTGTCGAAGACCTGTCGATGAAAGTCTGGGCGATGCCGGTGCAGCGCCCCTACAACCCGAATGCGCGCCGCATGGCCGAGCTCATTCAGGAAGACATGTCGCAGATCGGCGTGGACGTGGAGATCGTCACCTACGAATGGGGTGAGTACCTCGAGCGTTCGGCCGACGAAGAGCGTGACGGTGCCGTGCTTCTCGGCTGGACCGGCGACAACGGCGACCCGGACAACTTCCTCGCCGTCCTTCTGGGCTGTGACGGTGTCGGCGGGTCGAACCGCGCCAACTGGTGCCACGAGCCGTTCCAGGAGCTGATCGTGGAAGCCAAGACGCTGTCCTCGCAGGACGAACGCGCCGCGCTTTATGAAGAGGCTCAGGCCATCTTCAAGGATCAGGCCCCGTGGGCGACGATCGCGCACTCGGTCGTGTTCATGCCGGTGCGCCCCGAAGTGGAGGGCTACAAGGTCCACCCGCTCGGCGGCCATATCTTCACCGAAGTCAGCCTGGCTGAATGATCTGATACCCGGCGGGGCCTTCGGGCCCCGCCGACCCCCTGAAGGAGCCGACATGTCCCGACCGCGCCAGGCCACGGCCCAGCCAGACCGAGAGGCAACCCGATGCTGAAGTACCTGTTCTCGAGGCTCCTCACGTTCGTTCCCACATTCATAGGCGTCTGTATCATCTCATTCGCCTTCATCCGCGTGCTGCCGGGCGATCCGATCATCGTCATGGCGGGCGAGCGCGGCATGTCCGAAGAGCGCTACAACGAGCTTTATCAGCAGTTCGGCTTCGACCGTCCGCTCGTCGTGCAGTTCTGGGACTATTTCACCGGCGTCCTGCAAGGGGACCTCGGCCAGAGCTATGTGACCAAGCGCCCCGTCTGGGACGAGTTTTTCGCGCTGTTCCCGGCGACCCTGGAATTGTCCTTCTGCGCCATCATCATCGCCGTGGCGCTCGGCCTGCCCGCGGGCGTCATCGCCGCCGTGAACCGCGGCAAGTTCTTTGACCGCGCGCTGATGTCCTCCGCGCTCATCGGGTATTCGATGCCGATCTTCTGGTGGGCGTTGCTGCTCATCATCATCTTCTCGGGCAACCTCGGCTGGACGCCCGTTTCGGGCCGCATCGACCTTTTGTATTTCTTCGACGCCAAGACCGGCTTCATGCTGATCGACAGCCTGCTGTCCGGTCAGGAGGGCGCATTCAAATCTGCCGTGCGACACCTGATCCTGCCGTCGATCGTGCTGGCCACGATCCCGCTGGCCGTCATCGCGCGCCAGACGCGCTCGGCCATGCTCGAAGTGCTGGGCGAGGATTACATCCGCACCGCCAAGGCCAAGGGGCTGGCCCCGCCGCGCGTGAACGGCGTCCATGCGCTGCGCAACGCGATGATCCCGGTCGTCACCGTGATCGGCCTGTCGGTGGGCATGTTGCTTGCCGGCGCGATCCTGACCGAGACGATCTTCTCATGGCCCGGCATCGGCAAGTGGATGGTCGACAGCATCTATCGCCGCGACTACCCGGTGGTGCAGGGCGGGCTGCTGCTCGTCGCGCTGCTGGTGATGGTCGTCAACCTGATCGTCGATCTGCTCTACGGCCTCATCAACCCCAAGATCCGGAAGCGCTGACATGGCAGACGTGAGTTCTTCGACCAACACCACGCCGACCACCACCGTCCGCCCCGGCCGGTTCAAGGAGTTCTGGCGGTACTTCCGCGAAAACCGGGGGGCCGTCATCGGCTTTTACGTTTTCCTGTTCTTCCTGTTCGTCGCGATCTTCGCGCCGCTCATCGCGCCGTTCGAGCCATCGGCCCAGAACCGCGGTGCCACCCTCGTCCCGCCCGCGTGGCTGGACGGCGGGACATGGACCTATCCGCTGGGCACCGATCCGCTGGGCCGCGACATGCTTTCACGTCTGATCCACGGCGCGCGCTATTCCTTCCTCGTGGGCACCGTCGTCGTGATCATCGCGGCGACCGGCGGTATCCTCACGGGCCTTGTCGCGGGCTTCGCGCCGCGCTGGTTGGACACGATCATCATGCGGATCATGGACATCATCCTGTCGATCCCGTCGCTCCTTCTGGCCCTTGTGCTGGTCGCGATCCTCGGGCCGTCGCTGCTCAACGCCATGATCGCCATCGCCATCGTCCTGCAACCCCATTACGTCCGCCTGACCCGCGCCGCCGTGATGACGGAACTGTCCAAGGACTATGTGATCTCGGCACGCGTGGCGGGGGCCAGGCTTCCGCGCCTGATGTTCGTCACCGTGCTTCCCAACTGCCTCGCCCCGATCATCGTGCAGGCGGCGCTGTCCTTCTCCAACGCGATCCTCGACGTGGCCGCGCTTGGGTTTCTGGGCATGGGGGCACAGCCGCCCACGCCGGAATGGGGCACCATGCTCGCCGAAGCGCGCGAATTCATCCTGCGGGCCTGGTGGGTGGTGACCTTCCCCGGCCTCGCCATCCTCGTCACCGTGCTCGCCATCAACCTGATGGGTGACGGTCTGCGCGACGCGCTGGACCCGAAACTCAAGAGGAGCTGACCGTGACCCGACGCACCGAACCCCTGCTTCTTCGGTCCACAAATACCTCGGAGGGGGTGTGGGGGAGGC
>CXWF01036545.1_pt1 | contig 42297 bp, 29 predicted proteins | sample 468421 | NCBI WGS metagenome assembly CXWF01 (sample SAMEA2620812, study PRJEB7988) | marine metagenome | biome: marine biome (ENVO:00000447); feature: surface water layer (ENVO:00002042); material: "saline water (ENVO:00002010), including plankton (ENVO:xxxxxxxx)" | depth 5 m
CATGAGCTTTTGCGTGCGCGTATGTCGTCCGACGAGAGTGAATTCATGCCCGCGAGCAGCCCGAGCCTATTCGTCATTACCGGTGGTCCCGGCGCCGGTAAAACCGCGTTGATCGATGCTCTTGCCGTAAAGGGCTTCGCTGTCGTGCCCGAAGCTGGGCGGCAGATCATTCGCGAACAGAAATCTACGGACGAGACAGCAACGCATGATGGCGACCGCCTCGCCTATCGCCGTTTGATGTTCGAGCGCGAGATGGAAAGCTACGCAAAGATGGCCGCCGCGGCCGGGCCGGTCTTTTTCGACCGGGGGCTGCCAGACCTGATCGGCTATAGCTACCTCATCGGCGCAGCAGTTCCAGCATGGCTCGATCAGGCGGTGCGCCGATGCCGCTATAACAAGACCATTTTCATCGCACCGCCCTGGCCGGAAATCTATGGCACCGACGATGAACGGAAACAGGGTTTCGCCGAGGCTGTCGCGACGCATGATGCAATGTGCGTCGCCTATGAGGAAGCCGGTTACAGGCTCTGCGAACTTCCGCTTTCAACTGTGGCAGACCGTATACGCTTCGTCCTCGATCACATTCAGGCTGGTGGAACATCCATCGCCCAGTCCGGCAATACGCCCGGTTCGATATCGAAGACAAGCGGCCCCAGCGCATAGACCATCACAACAATCAGCATCACGAATGTGACGTTCAGCCACCAGCCTGCCTTGGCCATTTCGGGCAAGGATATCCGGCCACTTCCGAACACGATGGCGTTGGGCGGGGTGCCGACCGGCAACATGAAAGCGCAATTGGCTGCCATAGCGGCGGGAACAAGAAGCAGAAGCGGATGCTCACCGATCGAGATTGCAACGGCGGCAATGACGGGCAGGAAAGTTGCGGCTGTCGCCGTGTTGCTTGTGAGCTCGGTCAGCATCAGGATCAGTGCGCAGATGAGCGCAACGAGCGCCAGGACAGGGATCGCTTCCGCACCCGAGAAGAAGGTGCCTATCCACTCCGCGACACCCTGCTTCTCGATCATGCTGGCGAGGCTGAGACCGCCGCCGAACAACAAAAAGACATCCCAGGGTGCCCGCTTGGCGGTCTCCCAATTCATCAGGAACTCACCTTTGCGGAGATTGACTGGCGTGAGGAACAGGAGGAGACCGCCCAGCAGTGCGATTCCCGCGTCTGAGATGAAGGGAAGATATTCAGCAAGAAACGGCTGCGTCACCCAACCGAGCGCTGTCAGCGCGAAAATGGCGGCAACCTTCGTTTCCGAAACAGAAAGAGGCCCGAGCTTTCCACGCTCACGTGCAATCGCTTCGGCTGCCCCGGCTATTTCCATGCCCTTCAGACGGAAGATCACGCGCGTCATCAGAAACCACGCGAGCGGGACGCCGACAATCACGACGGGCACACCAATGAGCATCCATTCGCCGAAGCCGATGCGGACATCGTAGGTCTGGCTCAGGAATGCGGCGAGCAGCGCATTAGGAGGTGTGCCAATCAATGTCCCCAGACCGCCAATAGTGGCGCTGTAGGCTACGGCAAGAAGTAGAACAAGCGTGAAGGTCGCAGCATGTTCCTTGTCTTCGCTCGATTGCGCCTGCGCTTCGAGCAGCGAGGTGACGGAGAGAGCAATGGGCAACATCATCAGCGCCGTCGCGGTGTTGCTTACCCACATGCTGAGAAAGGCGGCCGCCAACATGAAGCCGCCAACGATACGCGAGGGCTGCGTACCCATCATCCCGACGAGGCCAAGAGCAATACGTCTGTGCAGATTCCACCGCTCCATCGCCAGCGCGAGCAGAAACCCGCCGAAGAAAAGATAGATGATCGGGTGCGCGTAAGGCGCGGCGGCGGCGCGAATATCCACGACGCCAAGGAGTGGAAAAAGCACCATAGGCAGAAGCGAGGTCGCGGGAATGGGGATCGGCTCGCATATCCACCAGACGGCCATGAGCCCGGCGACCCCGGCTGTTCGCCAGCCCAGTTCACTCAAGCCCTCCGGCGCCGGAAGAAGAAAAGTGAGCAAAAGAAGCAGCGGTCCCGCAATCCAACCCGCGACCTGACGGCGGCCGAAGCCGATGCTGTGTCCTTCAACGCGATCCATAAGCTGTCAGCCTCACCGTTGCATGGCCGCTGCGGTGCGGGCTTCGTTTTTTGCGTAGTTGCGGAAAGCAGAGAAGACGCCCATTTTCGGGTCCGGGTTCTTGCCCTCGCCCATCCGCAAAAGCTGAAGACAGAACCAGCCCTGCTGTCCCCATCCATTCAGGGCCTTTATGAGATTGAACCGGCTATGCGGCCCGAGAAGCCCCGGCCCAAGGCGAAGCGTCTTTTCATAGGCAGGCGTTTCCTTCGCCGCACCGGAAAGGAGTTTCGATGGAATCTCGGGGTCAACACACATTGGACGCGCAATGCCGACGACATCCATGGTAGCGCTGGCAAGCGCCGCATTCATGCCTCCCACCGTGCGGAAGCCGCCCGTGACCATGAGCGGCATTTTCACCGCTGCGCGGATGTCTTTCGCATATTCGAGAAAATAGGCCTCACGCGCGATGGTGCTCTCGCGCCGAACTTCCGACTTTTCCGGGTGAAGGGTCATGTCATCCAACCCAACCAGGCGCGGCTGCTCATATGTGCCGCCCGAAATTTCGAGAAGATCAAGATTCTCGGCATCAAGCCATGTGGCGACGCGGATCGCATCTTGATGATTGAAACCGCCACGCTGGAAATCGGCTGAGTTGAGTTTTACTGAAACGGGGAAATCGTCGCCCACGGCGCGGCGCACCGCACGAACCGTTTCGAGCAGGAGCCTCGCACGGTTTTCGAGCGAACCGCCCCATTCATCCGTTCGGGTGTTCACGTCAGGCGACAGGAATTCCGAAATGAGGTAACCGTGTGCGCCGTGAATTTGCACGCCGGTAAATCCCGTATCACGAGCAACAGTTGCCGCGTGAGCGAAACGGCGGATCACGTCCTCGATCTCGGCGCCTGTCAGCGCGCGCGGCTTGCCGAACTGGCTGCCGGGCATTTCCAGCGCCTTATCGGAGGGGCCGACCGGCTCCTTGTTCACGAGTGCCGGGGTCTGGCGCCCGGCATGCGAAATCTGCATCCAGAGATGGGTTTCGTTCGCCGTTCCGGCCTTTGCATATTCACGGAGCGCCGCGATGGCCTCGTTTGACTGTTCGCCGTCAATGGCAACATTGCCAGGCCGCTCCATATAGCGCCGGTCAACCTGCACATTGCCGGTGAGAAGCATGCCCGCACCGCCCTCGGCCCAGCGCCGATAGAGCCGCACATGGCCTAAAGTCGCCCGGTTGAAGGGATCACCCAGACCTTCGGTCATGGCGCCCTTGGCGATACGGTTCTTCAGCGTGGCGCCGCAAGGCAGCGGCAGCGGCGATGAAATAGTGACCGACATTCCAAGAATCCCTCTTGACCGGATAGCGATGGCAGACTTTCGCATATCCAGCCCGGAGGGCAAACAAGACCTGGGTTTCCGCGGTCCTCATGCTCGCCCTGGGTAACGCTATCGGTTATAAGCGGCGGCGTTGGCGCACTCGCCGCCCCGCCCTACAATCCGAGTGATTCTCCTTCACAAAGTTTCGAGTTCATGGCCGCCCGCAAGACGAGCAAATCCGACGATACCGAAGATCTTTTCTCCGCCCCGGCAAGCGCACCGAAGCCCGCCGCCAAGGCGCGCAAATCCGCGTCCAGGGCAGATAGCGCCAAAGGAGAGAGCTATTCGGCCAAGGACATTGAAGTTCTTGAGGGGCTGGAGCCGGTGCGGCGACGGCCGGGCATGTATATCGGCGGCACGGACGAGAAGGCCCTGCACCACCTCTTTGCCGAGGTGCTCGACAACTCGATGGACGAAGCGGTAGCCGGGCACGCCAACTGGATCGAGGTCACGCTCGAAGAGGATGGCAGCCTGACGGTTGCGGATAATGGCCGCGGCATTCCCGTCGACCCGCACCCGAAGTTCAAGAACAAGTCGGCTCTGGAAGTTATCCTCACGACGCTTCACTCAGGCGGCAAATTCGGCGGCAAGGCCTATGAAACGTCGGGTGGCCTGCACGGCGTCGGTATCTCTGTGGTGAATGCGCTTGCGGACCGCTTCGAGGTCGAAGTCGCGCGCGATCAGACGCTCTACACGCAGAGCTATGAGCGCGGAACGCCCAAGACGAAACTGGAAAACAAGGGCCGCATCCAGAACCGTCGCGGCACGAAGATCACCTTTCACCCCGATGCCGAGATATTCGGCAAAGGCGCGCATTTCATTCCGAAACGCCTCTACAAGATGGCGCGCTCCAAAGCCTATCTCTTTGGCGGTGTCGAAATCCGCTGGTCCTGCGCCCCCTCACTGATCGGCGAGAAAGACACCACGCCCTCGAGCGAGGTGCTGCATTTCCCCGGCGGCCTCGTCGACTACCTGAAGATCACCATCGATGGCTACGACACGGTGACAGCGGAGCCCTTCGTGGGCAAGGTTTCCAAGGCCGGAAGCCATGGCTCCGTCGAATGGGCAATTGCCTGGTTTGGTGGTGGCGATGGCTTCGTGAATTCCTACTGCAACACCGTACCGACGGTTGAAGGCGGTACGCATGAAGCCGGGCTTCGCGCAGCACTCACCAAGGGCCTCAAGGCCTATGGCGAGCTCGTGGGCAACAAGAAAGCGTCACAAATACAGGCCGATGACGTTCTTGGCACTGCGGGCGCCATGCTCTCCGTCTTTATCCGCGAGCCCGAATTTCAAGGCCAGACGAAAGAAAAGCTTGCCAGCACCGAAGCGCAGAAGCTCGTCGAAAAAGCCATTGGCGACCATTTTGACCATTGGCTAACGGCGGCACCGCAGCAGGCAAACAAGCTGCTTGAATGGGTGGTCGACCGGGCAGACGATCGGCTCCGGAGGCGGCAGGAAAAAGACGTGGCGCGCAAGACGGCAACGCGCAAGCTGCGGCTTCCCGGCAAGCTTGCCGATTGCAGTCAGTCGGCGGCAGATGGTTCCGAGATATTCCTCGTCGAAGGCGACAGCGCCGGCGGCTCCGCAAAGCAGGCGCGCGACCGTGCAAGCCAGGCGATCCTGCCGTTGCGGGGCAAAATACTAAACGTCGCCAGCGCGAGCGGCGCAAAACTCGCGCAAAGCCAGCAGATCACCGACCTCATGCAAGCGCTCGGCGTGCGCTCCGGTTCGCATTACCGCGACGAAGATCTTCGCTACGACAAGGTCATCATCATGACCGACGCCGACGTGGACGGCGCGCATATTGCTTCGCTCCTGATCACCTTCTTCTACCGGGAGATGCCCAAGCTGATCGCTGAAGGACACCTCTATATGGCGGTGCCGCCGCTATACAAGCTAACGCAGGGCGGCAAGACGCTTTATGCCCGTGACGACGCGCACAAGGATGAACTGCTGAAGAAGGAATTTACCGGCAAGGGAAAGGTCGAGGTGAGCCGCTTCAAGGGTCTTGGCGAAATGATGCCGGCACAGCTCAAGGAAACCACCATGGCGCGCGGCAAACGCACATTGATGCGGGTCGTGGTGCCGGAGGCGGAAGTCAAGGAAACCAGCGGCACCATCGAAAGGCTGATGGGCAACAAGGCTGAACTACGCTTTCAGTTCATCCAGGAACACGCCGCTTTCGCGCACGATCTCGATATCTGACGGGAAGCGGGGCCTTCGCGCGGGTACCCGCCCTAAGAAGGACGAACCGACAGCCCGATATGTGAGCCGTTTCGATCACATTGCTTTCCAATCTTGCCCTCAACGCCTCTCAAAGGGCCAGGGAAGCCGCGAAACTCCGGCATTTGGTTGACAATTTGTCCGTTACCCCTATGTTCCGCGCAGGTATAGCGGATTCACGCGACCGCTGAATATCGCGCGCAAGCTGCCCTTCCCTTCCGAACCCGTTCGGCAGGTTTCGTCCACGGCCCTGAAAGTGGGCCACCACGGGCAGCACATCAACGGTGTACAGGGCTTCCTGAATGACATTTGACGAACTCGGCCTCGCGCCAGAGGTACTGAAAGCCGTAGCCGAAACAGGCTACACGGAACCGACGCCTATTCAGGCTCAGGCCATCCCCCATGTTCTGGCCGGGCGCGACGTGCTTGGCATTGCCCAGACCGGCACGGGCAAGACCGCCTCCTTCACATTGCCGATGATCGACAAACTCTCGCGAGGCCGCGCCCGGGCTCGTATGCCTCGCTCGCTCATTCTCGAGCCGACGCGCGAACTGGCCGCACAGGTTGCCGAGAACTTTGAGACTTATGGCAAGTACAACAAGCTTTCCATGGCGCTGCTTATCGGCGGCGTCTCGTTCGGCGATCAGGAGAAAAAACTCGACCGAGGCGTCGACGTCCTGATTGCGACGCCGGGCCGCCTGCTCGATCATTGTTCGCGCGGCAAGGTGCTGCTGACAGGCGTACAGATCCTCGTGATCGACGAAGCCGACCGCATGTTGGATATGGGCTTCATTCCCGACATCGAGGAAATCTGCAAGAAGTTGCCCTTCACCCGGCAAACGCTCTTCTTCTCGGCGACGATGCCGCCGGAAATTCAGCGGCTTACCGATACCTTCCTGCACAACCCCGAGCGTATCGAAGTGGCGCGCGCCTCTTCCACGGGTGCCGGCATCAAACAGATTCTGGTCAAAACCACGCGAGACGGCAAGCGCGCCACACTTCAGCACATTGTTGAGGAAGAAAACGTCAAGAACGCGATTATTTTCTGCAACCGTAAGCGCGATGTCGCTTCGCTGGAACGGGCGCTGACCAAAGCCGGTCTGTCGGCGGGCGCCATTCACGGTGACCTTGATCAATCGACACGCACAAAGACGCTGGACGGCTTCCGCAAAGGCACCATTCGCCTTCTGGTCGCGAGCGACGTTGCGGCCCGCGGTCTCGACATTCCCGATGTGAGCCACGTAATCAACTATGACGTACCGAGCCACGCGGAAGACTATGTCCATCGCATCGGCCGGACGGGGCGCGCAGGCAAGAGCGGCACCGCCTATACCTTCGCAACACGTGAAGATGGCAAGTATCTCGCGGCAATCGAAAAACTGATCGGAAGCCCTATCCCGGCACAGGAATCCGAGGCCGAACCTGACAACGCCGCGGCGCCGGCCGAAGCTGCGCCCGCATCCGAGGGCGAAGAACAGAAAGAAGAGCGTCGCAGCCGTTCGCGTCGTGGCGGACGCAGCCGCAACAAGGCCGCGCGCGCTGAGACGGACGAAACTGTCGCCGCTGAAAAGGAAGAGGTGCCTGAGCGGCAGCTAGAAGCACCAAAAGCCGAAGAGAAGAAAACCGAAGCGAAGAAGTCCGAAACGAAAAAGGCTGAGGAGAAGTCTGGCCGCCGCAACCGCGGCCGTGACAAAGATGACGATGAACCCGTCGTCGGACTCGGCGATCATGTTCCCGCTTTTATCTTGCGTCCCGTGAAATTGCCCAAGAGAGCGACGAAGGAAACGGAAGACGATCTGGAGCAGGAATCGGAAAACGCGTAACCTTTCCTTGCATGACAATAAAAAAGGCGGCTCGGATGAGCCGCCTTTTTGTTGCGCGGGCCTTCCCACTTACTTCTTGATCTGCGCTGCAAGCAGCTTGCGCGTCTTGGCGCCATAAGGCGGACGGAACATCTCGGCGACCATCTTTGCCTTCGCCTGTGTGTAGACGGCCTTCGCGTGACTGAAGGTCTTGAATCCGTCGATGCCGTGATAGGCCCCCATACCCGACGGGCCGACACCACCGAACGGCAGGTCTTCCATCGATACATGCATGATGACGTCGTTCACGGTTACACCGCCCGAGGTCGTGCGATCGAGGACCATACGCTCTTCCTTCTCGTCTTCGCCGAAATAGTAGAGGCCGAGCGGTCGGGCATTGGCATTCACATATCCAAGGACTTCATCCATTTCCTTGTAGGTCTTGACCGGAAGCAGCGGGCCGAAAATCTCGTCCTGCATGATCTTCATGTCGTCGGTCGGGTTTAGAACCAGCGTCGGCGGAATCTTGTGTGTCTGCTGCTGGCTGAAATCCTCGTTCGCAGGGTTGATCTGAACCACCTTCGCGCCCTTGCTCTTGGCGTCGTCGAGATAGGAATTGAGACGGTCGTAATGGCGCTGATTGATGATCGAGGTGTAGTCCGGGTTGTCCTTCATGGTCGGCAACATCTTGGTAACCGACTTCGTGGCCTCGGATACGAACTCATCGACCTTGCCTTCCGGCACATACACATAATCCGGAGCGAGGCAGATCTGACCGGCGTTCAATACCTTGCCGTTCATGATGCGGGCAGCCGCATCGTCGATCTTTGCGGATTTCGAAACGATGACCGGAGACTTACCACCAAGTTCAAGCGTCAGCGGAACGAGGTTCTCCGCAGCCGCACGCATGACGTGATAGGCAATGGAGGTAGCGCCGGTAAAGAGCAAATGGTCGAAGGGCTGGCGGCTGAACGCCTCGCCCACTGCGGCCCCACCCGTGACCACGGCGACTTCCGTCTCGTCATATGCCTGGCGCAGAAGCTGAGCCATGAGTTCCGACGTCGCGGGGGTGAATTCCGACGGCTTAATCATTGCCCGGTTGCCCGCAGCAAAAACACCGGCGAGCGGCGTCCATGTGAGATTAATCGGAAAGTTCCACGGGCTGATGATACCAACCGTGCCCAAAGGCTGGTATTCGATGCGCGCCTTGGCACCGAGGAGGCCAAGCGGGAACTGGACTTTGCGCTTTTCCGGCTTCATCCACTCTCGCAGGTGCTTCTTGGCGTGCTTCAATGGTCCGATGGAGCCCATCACGTCGGTAAGGAGCGACTGCTCGTGACTGCGATGCCCGAAGTCGGACGCGAGCGTCTCGACGATTTCCTTCTGGTTGTCGACCAGAAGCGCAATCGCCCGGTCCATCCAATCGATACGGCGTTCGGCACTGGCCGGACCTTCCTTGATATGCGCAGCTTTCTGCTTATCGAGAATGGCTCGGATTGACGCCGAAATGGTGGCCGAATCCGCTTCGTGGGTGGTCTGCTCCGCCAGGCTCATTGAGTCCTCCTCATCTGCAGTCGCGCACGGGGGGATGCCCGGCGCCTGTAATCCGTCGCCCTCTTGGTCGCTCATCCGGCAACCTTGCCAAGTGTGGGGAAGCTCTGCCTGCCCCATTAATTTTCCTGAAATATACATAAGGAGGGACCCTTTGAGAGCCCCCCTTCGGAGGTGGTTCAAGTATTTCCCTGCCGCCCTCAAAAAACAGCCATTTTCTGCCAGATTTACGCGGAAGTAACCCAAGCTGCCTAGGTTGATCCGGAGGAATGGCAGGCGGCTCCTCAAGGAGCCGGGTGGGGTCGTATTTATGATGCAGGCCGAAGACATTGAATTTGCAACCGAGTGGAGCGAGCGAGCGCTCCAGCTCATGGCCAGCAACGGGGTTCCTCCGGCTCCCGACAACTATTCGATCTGGTTTCGCTATGCCTCTGGCCGGTTGCCGGAGCTCAACCAGGAAATTGACGGCCGTCTTGCGCGCGCGCTGCCCATAGATATCGACACCACGATGTCGCTTCAGAAGAAGTATTTTGCCGAAGACAAGCTCACCGACGTGACGCTCAACACCGGCACAAAACTGAATACCGAAGTCCACCAGATCCTCAAGATCATCGAAGAATCGGTCGGCAATTCAACCGCCCTCGGCACCACCGTTCGCGAGGCCAGCGAAGGGCTGACCAGCCAATCGTCGGTCAGCGACGTACGCTATGCCGTCGAGGCGATCGTAAATGCTTCGCGCAGCATGGAACAGCGCAGCGCGGAACTCGAAGAACATCTGCGGGCGACAAAGAAGGAACTCAACGAGCTACAGGAAAACCTCGAGAAGGCACGCAGCGAAGCGCGCACGGATGGACTTACCGGGCTGAACAATCGCAAGGCCTTCGACGAAGCACTCACGCGAGAACTCGAAAACGCCGTGCAAACCGGCGAACCACTCTGCCTTGCCATCGGCGACATCGACCACTTCAAGAAGTTCAACGACACATTCGGCCATCGCACCGGCGACCAGGTGCTTCGTCTCGTCGCGAGCTGCCTCAAGTCGCGCGTGCACAACGGTCATATTGCCGCTCGCTATGGCGGTGAGGAATTTGCGGTGATCATGCCCGCAACGGATGTGGCCGCGGCTGAAACCATCGCCACTAGGGTTCGGGAAACCGTACAGGCACGTGAACTGGTAAAGCGCTCGACCGGGGAATCGCTGGGCCGCGTGACCATGTCTCTGGGCATTGCCCAATTCCAGCACGGCGACACAGCAGCGTCGATTGTCGAGCGTGCGGACGCCTGCCTCTATGAGGCAAAACGCAATGGACGCAACCGCGTCATTGTCGAAAGCCGGTCGGAAGAAATGCTCCAGGCGAACGCCGACTGAACACGCCAGGCGCTTGCACCGGAATACCCCACCAAGTTCGACGCAATATAATGGTAGGCCACCTTTGGTTTCCCGCTAACGGCATTTCGTATGTCTGCGCGCGCGCCTATTTTCAGGTGAGTTGGCAGCAACGATCAAACCGATGCCTTACGCTACCGCCCACCCAGAAAAACGCCCGACAGGCTCGCCCTTATCGTCGAAGAAGGCATCGCTCTGCTCACGCTCAACAGACTCGACGTTCTCAACAGCATCAACGCGCAACTATAGTCGCCGACCTCGTCTCCGGCCCGACCAAACCTCTCGGCATGATCCGTCAGCTATACCGGGAAAGCGCCAACAACGCCTATGAAGAGCGGCCCAATCTTGAGCGCAGCTTCAGCGCACCGCAGGCTATGGCGAGGATTTCAAGGAAGGTGTGCGCGCCTTCCTGGAAAAGCGCCCCGCGGATTTCAAAGGAAAGTAAGTTTTCCCAAGTCTGAAATCAGCCCACGAAACAACTTGCGAGTAGCGCAAGAAACATCAGGACGATAAACATGAGAATGTAAGGCATAACCGCGCGTCTCAGATTTCAGAGCGCGCGGTTTTCTTTTGCGCGGGCTTTTTCTTCACAGACTTTGCCGCCTTCGACGCGAGCGCCGCATCCAGCGCCTTACGCGCCCAATGCACCAGCTCATCGGGATCGTCGTAGAGACGCTCCGGCAACTCGTAGTAGGACATGGCAACGGTCTTGCCCGAAGGCGGCTCATAGAGAAAAGGCCCCATCTCATCGGCTTCGAAATCGGGCCGGTTACGTCCATCCACCTTGAAGTAGAGCGTTTCACCCGCAATCAAACCAAACATGAGATCGTCGAGATAGACACCTGCGCCGCCAAACATGTTGCGGATTCGGACAGTCCCCAGCGGTTCGAGCAGTTCGGCAACGAACGCCTTGTATTCGTCACTGACTGCCATTGGTACCTAGAGGGAAGCCGGTGTGATGGTGACGCTTTCACCACAGCCACAAGCATCCGTCTGGTTCGGATTGTTGAAACGAAAGCCGGATGAGAATTTCTCCGTCGTGTAGTCCATCTCGGTGCCCAGCAGGAAAAGGACAGCCTTCGGATCGATAAGGATTTTCACGCCGCGATCCTCGACCACTTCATCGAGAGGCCGCTGTTCCTCGGCATACTCCATCGTATATTCCATTCCGGCGCAGCCACCATTTTTCACGCCGATGCGTACACCGATATATTTGCCTTCGGAGGACGCCATGATCTCCTTCATCCGTTCGGCGGCAGCTTCGGTCAGAGTAATTGCCTTCGGCATGGGTCTCGCCATTTCCCGCACCTTCAATACATGTTGAGCGCAACGCGCGCTTCGTCCGACATACGGCTCGGGTCCCAAGGGGGATCGAAAGTCATGTTGACGCGAACATCTCCGACACCCTCGACCGTGCGAACCGCATCCTCGACCATTATCGGCATAGTGCCTGCGACCGGACAACCGGGAGCCGTCAGCGTCATATCTATCAGGACATCGCGATCATCCGAGATATCCACTTTGTAGATGAGGCCAAGCTCATAGATATCAACCGGAATTTCCGGGTCGTAGACGGTCTTCATCGCCGCAATGATGTCGTCCGTGAGCTGTTCCAGCTCTTCAGGCGGAATAGCGGATGCCGACTCCGTCGCTTCCGTGGCGTGCGGCTTCTCGTCCCTCCCGACAGTGTCCGCGTTTTCAGACATACCGCGATCCTTATCCAAAGAACTTCTTGCTATCGATCAACGCCTCGGCGAGCCGATCCACTTCCTCCAGCGTATTATACATGCCGAATGAAGCCCTGGTCGTCGCGCCGACGCCGAACCGCTCCATGACGGGCTGAGCACAATGATGCCCCGCCCTGACTGCTACACCTGCCCTGTCGATTACCGTGGCGATGTCATGGGGGTGTGCATTCTCCATGACGAAAGAAACAATGCTGCCCTTTGCCTTGGTCGTGCCGATGATGCGGAGAGAGCTGATCTCCGAGAGGCGGTGCGTTGCGTAGTCCCGGAGCCTCGTCTCATGGGCGGCAATCTTCTCGCGCCCAATTGTTTGAATATAGGAAAGCGCGGCACCAAGACCAATAGCCTGGACAATTGCAGGCGTTCCCGCCTCGAACCTGTGGGGCGGTGCTGCATAAGTCACGTTTTCGAGCGAGACTTCGCGGATCATCTCTCCGCCGCCGCGATAGGGCCGCATGAACTTCAAATGTTCGGCTTTACCGTAAAGAAGGCCAATTCCCGTAGGGCCGTAGAGCTTGTGGCCTGAGCAGACGAGGAAATCGCAATCGAGTTCTCGTACATCCGTCGGCATGTGGACGACGCCCTGACAGCCGTCGACAAGCACAGGCACGCCTCGTTCATGCGCAAGGCGGATCATTTCCTTGATCGGCGTGATTGAGCCGAGCGCATTCGACATCTGTGTCAGCGCGACAATCTTCGTACGCGGCGTAAAAAGCTCTTCATAAGCCGTGACGTCGAGGTCGCCTTCGTCCGTTACAGGGACATATTTCAGGACAGCGCCATGACGCTCGCGCAAATAATGCCAAGGTACGATGTTTGAGTGGTGCTCAAGGACGGAGAGAATGATTTCGTCGCCCGCTTCGATACGAGGCTCCGCGAAAGACGAGGCAACCAGATTGATCGCGTCGGTTGCACCGGAGGTAAAGACGATTTCATCGGTCGAAGCGGCATTGAGGAAGGCTCTGGCCGTCTCGCGAGATTGCTCGAACTTTTCGGTCGCCGTGTTCGAGAGATAGTGCATGCCGCGATGGACGTTCGAATATTCCTTCGCATAGGCATCGTTAATGGCATCGATGACCACTTGTGGCTTCTGGGCCGACGCCGCATTGTCGAGATAGACCAGCGGTTTTCCATAGACCGTGCTGGAAAGGATCGGGAAGTCAGACCTGATCTTCTCGACGTCATATCCTGCTCGGTCAATAGCCGGGACGTTCATAATCCTGCCTCCGAAAACCAGTCCGAAACAAGCAGCTTCAGCGCGTCGCGCGCGTCTTCATGCGGGGCAAGTTCCAGTGTCTCATCCAGAAAGGCGAGAACAAGCAGGCGACGCGCCTCCGCCTCGGGAATACCACGCGAGCGTAAATAGAAGATCGCATCCTTCGAAAGCTCTCCAACCGTGGAGCCGTGCGCGCATTGCACATCATCGGCGTAGATTTCAAGTTCCGGCTTTGCGTTCATCGCCGCATCGCGCGAAAGAAGCAGCGCATGCGTCATCTGACGACCATCGGTCTTCTGCGCCTGCGGACGCACGACGACCTTGCCCTGAAAAACACCTTCAGACGCCCCGTCGAGTACGCCTTTGAAAAGTGTGTGGCTAGTGCAGCCAGGAACAGCGTGATCGATCACACAGAACTGATCCAAATGCTGCTTGCCCTTCAATGCATATGCACCGTCGACATTTGCCTCTGCCCCCTCGCCTGAGAACAGAACAAAATTTTGTCCGCGCGAAACACCGCAGCCGAGCGTAAGGGTGAAGCTGGAGAGCTTCGACGATGCGGCGAGCCTCGTTCTCATCGTCGAAAGATGGATGGCTTCGGAGGACTCGTCCTGCAACTTCACATGATTGAGTTTCGCGCCTTCACCAAGCGCAACATCCGTCACGATATCTGCGAAGGACGCGACTTCACCCATATGGGTTTCGAAGATTGTGGCTTCAGCCTCATTCTCAAGCAGGATCAGATTACGCGTATGGGACGCGCCTGCATCCGCGCCAAGGAAAAACAGATGAAGGGGCTTGTCGAGCTTCACGCCCTTTCGGATACGCAAGCAGGCCCCGTCACTCATCAACGCGGTATTGAGATCTACGATATCTTCCGCCTGGCGTGCGTCGTCGAAGCGGCGTTCGACGATATCCTTTGCCCATTGTTCATGCAGCACCTCGGCCAGCGCACACAGCTCCGCACCCTTCGAGAGGTGCGCGAGCTGCGACAAACCTGGCTGATAAACTCCATTCACGAAAACCAGAACATATCTGTCGATTGCAGAAAATGCAGTGGCCGAATGCAGTTCTGGCAGCACCAATGCACCGTCATGCGCGGGCGCGGGGACAAGGATCGCCTTCTCCAGCACCTGCCGAAGATCCGTGTATTTCCACTCTTCCAGACGGCGATGGGGAAGACCTGTTTGCGTGAAGGCATCTATCGCCGTCTCACGGCGACGCGCCAGCCAACCGCCAGCGCCGGGCAGCGCGCTCTGTGCGCCCCGGTACGTCTCGACAAGTTTCTGCGTTGCCTTTTCACTCATGATCTTGCTCACGCGGCATCCGCGCCATAGCCGGCATAACCTGACTTTTCGAGTTCATGCGCCAGCTCCTTTCCGCCCGTTTTCACGATCCGGCCGTTCGAAAGAACATGCACGACATCGGGGACGATGTAATCGAGAAGACGCTGATAATGGGTAATGACGATCATCGCACGTTCGGGCGACCGCAACGCGTTGACGCCTTCGGCAACGGTCTTGAGCGCGTCGATATCAAGGCCCGAGTCCGTTTCATCCAGGACCGCCAACGACGGTTCCAGCAATGACATCTGAAGCACTTCGGCACGTTTCTTCTCGCCACCGGAATAACCGACATTGAGCGCCCGCTTCAGCATGTCATCGGTGACGTTGAGCGGCTTCGCTTTCTCGCGCACAAGTTTCAAAAAACGCACGGCGTCCAGCTCTTCTTCGCCTCGCGCCTTGCGCTGTGCATTGAGCGCGGTCTTGAGGAAATTCATGGTCGTGACGCCCGGTATTTCGAGCGGGTATTGAAAGGCGAGGAAAACGCCTGCGGCGGCCCGTTCATCCACGCTCATATCCAGCAAATCCTTGCCCTTGAAGCGTACAGACCCCTTCGTCACTTCATACCCGTCGCGACCTGCAAGAACATAAGAAAGCGTCGACTTGCCGGAACCGTTAGGCCCCATGATGGCATGCACTTCGCCCGCGCCGATGTCGAGGTCGATCCCCTTCAGGATCTCCTTTCCATCCACCGTGACATGCAGGTTCTTGATCTCAAGCATACTTCATTTCTTTCGTTCTGAACGTCAGCCGACGCTGCCTTCGAGACTGATGCCGACGAGCTTCTGCGCCTCGACGGCAAACTCCATCGGAAGTTGCTGAAGCACGTCACGGCAAAAACCGTTGACGATAAGAGCAACCGCCTCTTCTTCGCCGATCCCTCTTTGCATGCAGTAGAAAAGCTGATCCTCACTGATCTTCGAGGTCGTCGCTTCATGCTCCAGAACGGCGGTGGGGTTCTTCGTCTCTATATAGGGAACCGTGTGTGCGGAGCAGCGGTCTCCGATCAGCAGACTGTCGCACTGCGTGAAATTGCGCACGTTTTCGGCCTTGCGATGGACGCTCACGAGACCTCGATAGGTGTTCGACGACTGCCCCGCTGAAATACCCTTGGAGATGATGCGGCTGGAGGTGTTGCGGCCGAGATGAATCATCTTCGTTCCGCTGTCCACCTGCTGGTGGCCGTTCGAAATCGCAATCGAATAGAACTCCCCGCGCGAATTGTCACCGCGAAGGATGCAGCTTGGATATTTCCATGTGATGGCTGAGCCGGTCTCGACCTGCGTCCAGGAAATCTTCGAGTTCTTGCCGCGGCAATCCCCGCGCTTCGTCACGAAGTTGTAGACGCCGCCCTTCCCGTCTTCATCGCCTGGAAACCAGTTCTGCACGGTCGAATATTTGATCTCGGCGTCTTCGAGCGCGACAAGCTCGACGACCGCAGCGTGAAGCTGGTTCTCGTCGCGCTGCGGTGCAGTGCAGCCTTCGAGATAGCTTACATAGGAGCCCTTGTCCGCGATGATGAGCGTTCGCTCGAATTGACCGGTCTGCGCCTCATTGATGCGGAAATAGGTCGAAAGCTCCATCGGACAGCGAACGCCTTCCGGAATGTAAACAAAGGAACCTTCCGAGAAGACGGCCGAGTTCAGCGTTGCATAGAAGTTGTCCGAGGTCGGCACGACCGAACCCAGATATTTCTTCACGAGTTCCGGGTGGTTCTTCACCGCTTCGGACATCGGACAGAAGATGACGCCGGCTTCGGCCAGCTTTTCCTTGAAGGTGGTGACGACGGACACGCTGTCGAACACCGCATCGACCGCCACACCGGCCAGCATCTTCTGTTCGGTCAGCGGAATGCCCAGCTTCTCATAGGTTTCGAGCAGCTTCGGATCGACTTCATCAAGACTTTCAAGCTTCGCCGACTGCTTGGGTGCCGAATAGTAATAGGCATCCTGAAAGTCGATAGGAGGATAAGTAACCTTTGCCCAAGTGGGCTCCGACAATGTCAGCCAACGGCGAAAGGCATCAAGCCGCCATTCGAGCAACCATGCGGGCTCGTTTTTCTTCGCGGAAATAAAGCGCACCGTATCTTCCGTCAGGCCCAGCGGGGCCTTCTCGGATTCGATATCCGTGAAGAAGCCATATTTGTACTTCTCCGCTTCGCGAACGGTCTCGACGGTTTCCTTTACCGCAGCCATATTAACTCTCCACTGCCGCGAGAGGCGCATCGATATGCTCGCTCACGGTTACACTTGCATTCGTTTTTGTCGTTCTGGCGCGAATACGTTCATAGACGCGCGACCAGCTATCCACGAAACGATCGATATCCGTCGCCTCGCTCGTCCAGCCAAGACTCACGCGGATCGCGCCACGCGACAGTTCATCAGGCACGCCCATCGCATCGAGAACGCGCGGGCGGCCAACCTTGCCCGAAGAACAGGCAGCCCCCGCGCTCACGGCCAGTCCGTCGAGATCGAGCGCCATCAACAGCGTCTCGGCATCGAGACCAGGGGCAGAAAAATAGCTGGTGTTGGGCAACCTGGACGCCTTTGCACCGAAGAAAACCGCATCTGGCGCGATTTTTGCGATGCGGGCTTCAAGCTCATCGCGCAGCACCGCAAGTTCTCCTAAACCACTGCGTGCCGTACGCGCGGCAGCACCAAACCCGGCTATACCACTCACGTTTTCGCTTCCCGCCCGGCGCCGGCCCTCCTGCCCGCCCCCGACGCTGCGTGCCTCAAAAGGCAATCCGGTACGAACAACAAGAGCACCAACTCCCATAGGAGCGCCCAGCTTGTGTCCACCGAGAACCATCATATCGGTTCCAAGGCTTGCGAAATCCACTGGCACCTTGCCTGCGGCCTGCACGGCATCGCAGAGCAGAAACGCACTGGCTTTATGGGCGAGCGAGGCCGCTTCCGCGACAGGCTGAAGAACTCCCGTCTCGTTGTTTGCATACATCAGAGCAACAAGGGCGGGGGTATCCGTAGCCTCAAGCATCGACTCCAGCGCCGCAAGATCGGTACAGCCTTCGCCGTCGACCGGTATCAGTGATACGGGAAGTCCGCTCGCCTCTGCTGCCGAGAGAACGGCATCGTGTTCCACCGCCGAGACAAGCAGCCGACTCACGCCGAGCGCTGCCTTTGCGGCGTGGACGGCCATCGCTGCCGCTTCCGTACCACCGCTGCTGAAAACCACCTCGGCCGGTTTTGCACTCACCAGTTCGCCGACCTCGCGCCTCGCCCTTTCGACAAGCGCGCGGGAAGCCCTGCCCTCGGTGTGAACCGAGGAGGGATTACCAAGAACATCCAACGCCTCGACCGCAGCCGCCCGCGCTTCGGGGCGCAGCGGCGTGGTGGCGTTATGGTCCATATAGGCGCGTCTGTTCGTCATCGCCTCAGCAGTCTCAAGGATTGTCAAAAACCGTCAGTCGGCGGCGTTTGCGGAGATCGTCGCTTCGGGCTGCGGATGGCTGTCAAAACCAGTACGACCGGCAATGCGTCCCTCAATCACGTCGCCGAGCGAGACTGACCCCAGATAGAGCTGGATCTGGTGGCTCAAGCCCTCCCAAAGATCATGCGTGATGCAGCGCCCAGAGGAAGGCAGACATCCTTTTGGCGACCCAAGCTCGCAGCGCGTGGCTTTGATAGGCTCATCCACGGCCAGAATGACGTCAGAAATACGTATCTCGTCCGCCTCGCGCGACAGCAGATAACCGCCACCCGGCCCACGTACACTCTTTACAAGATCGCCGCGCCGGAGCTTCGCAAAAAGCTGTTCCAGATAGGAAAGCGAAATTTCCTGGCGATCCGCAATTTCGGCAAGCGCCACGGGGCTGCCGCATGAATGACGCGCCAGATCGGCCATCGCCATTACGGCATAGCGCCCTTTGGTGGTGAGCTTCACGACCTGCTCCTTCGTGACAGGGGCAACGGCGGTCAAAAGCTTGCACAACCGACCGTTGCCTGTGTTAAGAACGTGCGCCCCAGGATGCCGGTCGCTTCCCGCCTTTTCCCGAGTGCGGGCAGAAGGAATGGAACCGATCTCCGAAGGCTCGGCGCAAGGCCATATGATCTCCGAGCGCCACAGTCAACTACTTAACACCTCGTGACAGATTTTCTAGAGGAATCAGCGCCTTGTTGCGGATAATTTCTCCCAGACAAATGCTAGGAAATAGGCCGCACCCCCTGACACCGCGTAGCTTGAGACAGACCCAAACATGCCCGAAGTGATTTTTAATGGTCCCGCAGGCCGTATCGAAGGCCGCTATCACCATAGCAAGAAGGCCAACTCCCCGGTTGCACTAGTCCTGCATCCGCATCCGCAGTTCGGGGGCACGATGAACAACCCGGTCACCTATGCGCTGTTTCAGGCCTTCGTGAACCGCGGCTTTTCGGTGCTGCGCTTCAATTTCCGTGGTGTCGGGCGCTCTCAGGGCAGCTTCGACTCCGGCATCGGCGAGTTGTCGGATGCAGCAGCGGCGCTGGACTGGCTGCAGTCCCAGAACTCGGATGCCTCGCAATGCTGGATTGGCGGCTTTTCCTTTGGCGCCTGGATTGCCATGCAGGTGCTAATGCGCCGGCCGGAGATCGAAGGCTTCATCTCGGTCGCTCCGCCCGCCAACATGTATGACTTTTCTTTCCTCGCGCCTTGCCCCTCGTCCGGCATCATCATCAATGGCGGGATCGATCAGGTCGCCCCGCAGGCCGATGTGCTGAAGCTTGTGGAAAGGCTCAAGACTCAGAAAGGCATCACCATCGAACATGCGACGGTGGAGGGTGCAAACCACTTCTTCGAGAACAAGCTGGAACCGCTTCTCGCGACCGTCGGCGCCTATCTCGACAAGCGCTTGGCAGACGGTCCGGAAAAGGGCTGAGTCGCCTTTTTCGCTAGTTTTCTTTTCCGGCCCGGTGGAGCTTTCCGCCGGGCATGGGTTCTGGCACACCCGTCGTCGCGGGCAGGCTGAGCGGAAGGCCGCGAAGCGCCCGCACCGCCAGATAGGCGAAGGCCTCCGCTTCGACGTCATCGCCCTTCCAGCCAAGGTCTTCCGCAGGAAGAACGCCGCCTTGAAGGCGTTTGCTCAGCATCGCCATCAGCACCGGGTTGTGGCGCCCCCCACCGCAGACGATGAAGCGCGAGGGCACACCCGGAACATGTGCGAGGCCGCGCGCAATGGTTTCCACCGTAAAAGCCGTGAGCGTTGCCGCACCATCTGCCGGCGAAAGCTCTGCCACCGCATCCGGCGAGAAGGAAAAACGGTCAAGCGATTTTGGAGGACGTGCATCGAAGAACGCGTGGTTCATCAGCCGTTCGAGGATATCCATGTCAACTTCGCCCGCGAGCGCGAGGGTGCCGTCGCGGTCGAGCGGTTCGCCGGTATGCGCCATCGCCCAATCGTCGATCAGCGCGTTGCCAGGGCCCGTGTCGAAGGCAATCAGTGAGCCATCCGTGCCGACATAGGTGATGTTGCCGACGCCGCCGATATTGATGATCGCAATCGGCTCCTGCACTCCGGCGCTCCGCGCAAGTGCCTGATGGTAGAGCGGCACAAGCGGCGCGCCCTGCCCGCCTGCTGCGACATCGGCACTGCGGAAATCGTTTACGACATCGATGCCCGTCAGCCGCGCGAGTACGTCGCCAAGGCCGATCTGTACGGTGCGGCGGCGCTCCGGCTGGTGCAGTACGGTCTGGCCGTGGAAACCGACAACGGAGATATCCGCAGGCTTCAGTTCCGCCTGCGCCAGCAGCGTACGCACCGCAACTGCATTGGCGAGGGTCAGATGCCGTTCGGCTTCTGCCACCTCTTCTGGCATGGGCTGATCCGGCTCCCATGTCTTCGCCGCCTCCAGCGCCGTACTCAGCAGGAGCCGCTCTTCCGGCTTGTAGGGTACGGAAAGCGAGGCGCCTGCGCGCACCATACCCTCGCCGTCGGTTTCGACGATTGCCGCGTCGATGCCGTCCAAAGAAGTGCCGCTCATCAGCCCAAGGGCTCGAATCATGGGTCTTTATCCGTTTTTCCCTCAGCCAAAGCGTGATACACCAGCCGCGCTTTCAAGCCTACCGAAACCCCGAGCATTGAAGATGTCCAGCTACAAATCCGATTTCCTGCGTGAACTGGAAGCGCGCGGCTTCATCCACCAGCTTTCCGATGCGGACAGCATTGATGAAGGCGCTGCAGAAAGGATGCTGACCGGGTATATCGGCTTCGACGCGACAGCGCCGAGCCTCCATGCAGGCAGTCTCGTGCAAATCATGTTGCTTCGCTGGCTTCAGAAAACCGGGCACAAACCCATTGCACTGATGGGCGGCGGCACAACGCGCATCGGCGATCCGAGTTTTCGCGATGATGCGCGGCCTCTGCTCACGGACGAAAAGATCGACGAGAACCTGGCGGGCATCAAAAAAGTTTTCGCCCGGTTCCTGAATTTCGGCGAAGGCAAAACCGACGCCATCATGGTGAACAATCGAGATTGGCTCGACGATCTTCAGTACATCGACTTCCTGCGCGACTACGGGCGCCATTTTTCGGTAAACCGGATGCTTTCCTTCGAGAGTGTGAAGATCCGGCTTGAGCGCGAGCAGAACCTCTCGTTCCTCGAATTCAATTACATGATCCTTCAGGCCTATGATTTTGTTGAGCTGAACCGCAAGTATGGCTGCAACCTTCAAATGGGTGGCTCGGATCAGTGGGGAAATATCGTCAATGGAATTGAGCTTGGCCGCCGCGTGGACGGCTCTACGCTGTTCGGTCTGACAAGCCCGCTCCTGACGACTTCCTCAGGCGCCAAGATGGGCAAGACGGCCTCCGGCGCCGTCTGGCTCAATGCCGAGATGCTTTCGCCCTACGACTACTGGCAATACTGGCGGAATACCGAAGATGCGGATGTCGGACGCTTCATGCGTCTCTTCACCGAACTGCCGCTCGACGAGATTGCGCGCCTCGAAAAACTCGAAGGCTCGGAGATCAACGAAGCAAAGAAGATACTCGCGACCGAAGCGACTGCCATGCTGCATGGACGCGAGGAAGCCGAGAAGGCGGCCAATGCTGCCCGCACCGCTTTCGAGGAAGGCGCTTTCAGCGCCGACCTGCCGACCGTCGAAATCGAAGCGGACGCACTCGATGCCGGTCTCGGCCTTCTTACGGCTCTCGTGCGGGCCGGTCTCTGTTCTTCGACGAGCGATGCGCGCCGCCAGATCAAGGGTGGAGCCGTGCGCATCAACGATGCGCAGACCAGCGACGAGAAAACCGTTCTCTCGGGGGAGAACCTCACGAGCGATGGCGTCGTCAAACTTTCGCTTGGCAAGAAGAAGCATGTGCTTCTGAAGCCCGCCCGCTAACTAAAAAGAAGTCAGCCCTCTCCGTTTCCGGAGAGGGCCCTTCCTGAACGCTCCCTTATTCTTCTCGTTCTTCTTCTTTTTGCTTAGCGTTCCGCGGCTATTGGCTGCCGCTTGTTTCCTGGTCCATTGGACGGCAGTCGTCTTGCCCAGGATGGAAAGCATACTCACCCTCCACCCAAGGCCGCGATCAATGCCAATGGGAAAATCATATCTGCGGAGTAGAACTACGCAATCTAAATTTGGCGGAAAAGTCTAATTTTGCGGTGCAACAGGGGCCGGGCCCGTTTCGCTCTGAGGAGAAACGAGAGTTTCCGCTCCTTCTTCCGCTGCCGTCGGCGCATTCGGCAACGAAGGCACAACCTTCGAGGGCGCCGACTTGCCCTTTGGTAAAACCGGTTTCTGCGACTCGGACGGCATATTCTCCCCAAACTCGAAAATGCGGCGCAGGAAGCCCGGTGCAATCGCCGATAGCGGATTCACGACCACGGTGGGATCGTCTGTTTGCCCACGCACGCTATAAGTAATGGCAAATATCCCCTCGCCTTCGCGACCCACAATGATCGGGCCTATCAGGGGAACATTTCCAAGAAAGGAATTGATCGTATATGCGGGGACGAGCGTTCCCTCCATGTCAATCTGGTCGCTGGCGCGGTCAATCTGGCCTTCCATCGTGAGGCCAATGGCCGGGCCGGACATCCGGGCGTCATTCAAGCGAATACGGCTTTCCGTCATCGAGAATGGCACCTCAAGGCTCGTGAAGAGGATGCCGGCGCCGCGTAACGTATCGCCAATGCCGGTAAGGGAGCCCACGGTCAGAATATTCGCGAGAACCGGTGCATCCACGATCCGAAAATCCCCAATCGTCAACGTGCCGCTCAGCGGCGAGCCTGGCTTGCTGTCGTCATAAACACCCGTCACATCAAGAAGGCCACCCTGAATGCTTTGCGTGAAATCAAGCGCCCGGAAGATTGCGCCAGCGTTACCTGACGTCATTCTCAGGTGACGAGTGCTCTCCTCATCCTGAGCAATCTCGAATCTGATCGGCTTCCCCTCTTCGTCGGCCGCAGTCACATCCATCGACCAGAGTGCATTGTCGACCTCAACCATCTCCAGACGGACATTGTTGAACCTCGTGCCATGGTTGCCGACTGCTGTGCCGATGTCGGCGCGGAAAGCTGTCCGTCGCAGCGGGTCGGCGAGAGCGATATCCTCAAGCAAGATTGCGTCGCTCGTTTCACTCGCGCTTCCGGCCTCTTCGGGCAGCTCCTCACCGCCGGAAAGGAGACTGGCGAGCGCGTGCCGCGCATCGAAGCGCTGCCCGCGTATGCTCATTTCAAGCGCTGCGTTCTCGGCCGGACCAGCCTTGAAGCTGAAATCGTTGTCGGGGCCGAGCTTTACTGTTGGAAAATCAGCAGCGATCAGGCGTCCATCGGTGCCAATGGTGAAATTGCCGCTGACACTTATCCCCTCCCCGGTCAACACGAAGTCGGAAAGCCGATAGCCACCATCTTCCTGAATGAATACATCGAAATTTACCATTGCCGGCACTCCCGGCTCCTTACGCCAGGACGCATCGTCAAGTTTCGCGACCGCGTTCTTCAGATCCGCCTTCACCGAGGCCCGGTCGACATTGCTGCCATCGCCCATGATCGTCGCATCAACCACAGCAGGCCCGGAAACGAACTGGTCGAGTTTTAGCCCCATAGCGGAAAGGGCCTTGTCATCCACTTCACCGCGTAAACGGTAGACGGAACCCGGTGTAACCTCGGGACTGAAACTTTCCTTCCATTCGAGATTCATGCTCGCCGCATCGTTGAGAACGATGGGCCCGGTCGCGGTGAGTCCACTCCGGTTCACCGTCATGTCGAGCGTACCGGCCGTCAACGAGAGGTTCTCGCGGATATTCGGGATCGAGGCATTTTCAATATGCGCCTTACCCGAGAAGTCTACCTGCTCCATCTGCACATGCTTTACGAGAGGCAGGGAAATCTCTCCTTCAAGCGTTCCGCTTCCTCCTACTTTCGCAGGATCGATCCCGAAATCGCTGATGAAGTGAAGAGGTTCATGGTCGAGCACACTGAGCACATCCGCAGTGGCGCCGGACGCCTTGAAAAAGATATGCCCGGGTGCTCCTTTCCGGCTCAGTTCGTCATTGTAAAAATGACCGTCGACGATCATGACATCGCCCTTGTTCTCCTGGCGGATAACGGCGGATGATACCCATGCATCGAAGCGATCGCCGAGGACAAGACCACGGGCTTGAATTTCAACCATCGGAGGCAAGTCGCCGAGATAATGCATGGTCTGGCCGGAGGCGGTGAACTCGAACCGGATATTTTCGTCGGACAAAGGGATATGATCCGCGGCATCGGCGATCATGCCGCCCGCAAGATCAATGTCGAAAGAGCCGCTGTCGACCGTGCCATCTACAAGATTTTTACCGACCCATTCGCGCGCGCCCTTAGCGAGCGGAAGCGGCCATATCGCTTTCAGTGCCTCGAAAGACATGGGCTCAATGCCGCCCTTGATTTTTACAAGAGGCGAGCGATCTGCATTGGCGACTTTGCCTGCCAGCCGGATGCCGCCACTGCCCACGCTCACAAAGAGCTCCTCGATATCCGCACTCAAGGCATCGAAATCGATATCCGCCTTCAGCGTCGCTTTTTCGAGGTCGACAGGGCCGACAAAGAAATCGGGAACCTCGGTGTGAAGCTCGTCCGCGACAAGAGCGACCCGCGCCTTGAATATGTCGAGCCCCTTGCGAACCCGGTAATCCACAGTACCGCTCAGCGATGCCTCGTGCGGACCCGCCTTCACCATCAGCTTTTCCAGCTTCAGCCGCTGCAACAATCCATCAATGGTGACTTCGCCCTCGGCCGCCTCAAGCGGGATAGTTGTATTCCAGGGCGCGGGAAGATCGATCTCGCCGGCCCCGGCGCGAACCGCGAGATGGCCAGAGCGCAACGCACCATCCCGACCGATACGCAACTCGCCGTCAGCGAAGAGCGGCGCATTGAAAATTCCATAGTCCGACAGCGAGGACGTTGTGCGCGCCAGGGCGGCTGGCACGAGATTGGAAATGCTCGCCTCGATATTTGCCTCATCGGCACCGGCGGACAATTCGCCGTTCATCTCAAGCGCCGCCATCGTATCCCCAATGGCTACTTTCGCATGAAGAACGCCTGCAAGACCGCCGCCACCCTTGTAAATGATGAGGTTCGCGTCCGGCGCTTCGAATGTGAGAGCGTTCACTTCATCGACGAAGCGAAGGTTGGCATTCCGTATACCAAAGCGCGACAGATAGCCGAGCGGCGAGGAGGTGTCGCCTTCCGAAATAAGGGCTTCGAGCATTGGACCGACAAGGGAAGGCGTGTCGGGATCGGGGGTGTCGCTGTCGGATCCGGCCAACGCCAATGTTATACCCGTATCCGGACGGCGGAGAACGGTGGCGCGCACACCGAACAGTTCGACACCTTTAGGCGCCAGTGTGCCACGGAGGAGCGCGGGCATGCTTACATCGAAGGCAACCTCTGGCACCCCGGCAACGCGGTTTCCGTCGGCGCCAGTGAGACGCACATCGCGGAGCCGAAGCGAGAGTTCCCTGTCTTCCGCCGACCAGATCAGAACCGTGTCGCCAATGTCGAGCGCGCCGCCCTGAAGCTCGGGGGCCGCCGTGTCCTCGATTATCTGGCTGAGAAGGGAAAGGGAGACGGGACCGGAGGAAAGCTGCCAGGCGAGAACGGCAAAAAGCGTGGCCGTCACGGCCACGGCGACACCCAACACTTCCAACAAGATCTTGCTACTTCGACGGATCAAGAAAGCCTGCTGCTCCTCTCGCTTGCCACGCTATGAAAATCGCATAATTGAGGCGAAAGCGAGTCAGGAGGTTTTATCCCCTCCTCCCGGCGAAGTCTGCTTTTTTGCCAGCAGGTACCCCGCATTTCATAAAGTGAGGCTTAACGCGCTGGCCAGGCGAAAGGCGAACGACCATATTGAGCCGCCCAGAGACGCGCGGGCAGATAAACGGCAACAGGAGGCATGGAAATGGCGAAGGTAGCGACCCCGAAAACCCCAACGACAGCAACAAAGGCCAAGCCTGCTGCCCGGAAGCCTGCGACGAAAAAACCTGCAGCCAAGCCCAAAACCAAACCGGCCGATGCCGGCCTCCCGCAGGTGGGTAGCAAGGCACCGGCCTTTTCCCTTCCCGCCGACGATGGTTCCACCGTTTCGCTGAAATCTCTCGCGGGCAAAAAGGCCGTTCTCTACTTCTATCCGAAAGACGATACCCCCGGTTGCACGACCGAAGGCATTGCCTTCAGCGCGCTCAAAAAGAAGTTCGACGCGGCCAATACGGTCGTGCTCGGCATCTCGAAGGACACGATCGAGAAGCACTGCAAGTTTCGCGACAAGCACAACCTGACCGTCAGGCTGCTTTCGGACGAGGACGGCAAGATGCTCGAAGCCTATGGAGTCTGGGCCGAGAAGAGCCTCTATGGCCGCAAGTTCATGGGGATCAACCGCACCACTTTCCTGATCGACGAGAAAGGCGTGATCCGGCAGGTCTGGCCGAAGGTCAAAGTGAACGGTCATGCCGAAGAAGTGCTGACGGCGGCGAAAGGTATATAAGCGGCGATGAAGGAAACGGGATCTCTTGCGCAAGCCGCGCGCGACGTCCTGCTCTGCGGCGACGCGCGCGCAAAAGCGGCTCTGGCGCGCGAGGTTGCCGCGAAATGGCGGGCAGGCGGCCTCGAAGCCGACGGTGCCGTGGCAATGCCGGAACGGCCGAACCGGCCTGAAAAGCCGGAGCTTCTTCTTCCCCGCGACATGCCGCGCCGCAGCTTCAAGGGCGAACGGGGCCGCATCGCCCTGCTCCATTCAATTGCACATATCGAACTCAACGCGATCGACCTCGCCTTTGACATGGCGGGCCGGTTCCAGCAAGCGGACCTGCCGCGCTCGTTCTTCGACGACTGGATCGGCGTCGGTGACGACGAGGCACGTCACTTCACGATGCTCGAAGAGCGGCTGACCGCCCTTGGCGCGCGCTATGGCGACCTGCCCGCCCATGACGGGCTATGGCAGGCAGCCGAGGGGACGGCCCACGATCTGCTCGCACGTCTGGCGGTCGTACCGATGGTGCTGGAAGCGCGGGGCCTCGATGTTACCCCCGCCATGATCGAACGGCTCACCCGCGCCGGGGACAAGGCAAGCGCGGACGTGCTCGATACGATCTATACGGAAGAACAACGTCATGTCGCTGCGGGCGCGCGGTGGTTCCACCATGTCTGCGCAGCGCGCGGTATGGAGCCCCGGCAAACCTTCCATGTGCTTGTGAAGCGGCACTTCCGCGGCGCGCTGAAACCGCCCTTCAATGCCCAGGCACGCAGTGCGGCGGGACTCGAGCCCGATTTCTACGAGCCTCTGGCCGGATGAAGCCGATTTCGTTTGCCGCGCCTTTTTCTGCGATATGGTGAACTCAAATTAACCATTAACATCAAAACTCTACAGGCGTATGTTGTCAGTCTGTGCCAGATTGGGGTGGAGTAGGCACATAACAATGGGGATCAAGGGCGTTGAGGGGCATGCACCAGCGGCAGGGTTGGGCCAATAAACTTCGCAATTTTTTGCGTCATGTGTATGTGGAGCGGCAGATTTATATCCGCAGCCACGGCCATGTGCAGTTCATTTCGTTGTCGCCGCTTACGCAGACCGCGTTTGCGGCGATTGCATTCGTGTTCCTGAGCTGGATCGCCTTCGCATCGGTGAACGTGGTCTTCAAGGAACAGATCATCGCGTCCAAGGACCAGCGTTACATCAAGATGCAGGGTGCCTATGAGGAGCGCCTGGCGCAGCTTCAGGGAGCCTATGACGAACTGAACGGGCAGCTGGTCATCACCGAAGAACGCTTTCTGGCGACGACGCGTCAGCTTGAGGAAAAGCACAAGCAGCTCGCCACGCTGATGAGCCAGCGCCAGACCGCACGTTCGCAGCTCGAGACAATGCGCCGCCGCTACGCTGCCACCGTGAACGGCACGACGGCGGCAGCTGACGAAGGCAATACGGTTCTGATGCGGGTGGACAGCGCCACGGAAGGCCCCGACATCGCGCATATCACGGCCCGGCCGGCGCGCACCGCAGACCTCGAGCCGTTTGTCATAGACAACGGCGAAGGCATTGATTTTGCTGACCTTGCCGGAAGCGTCGGGAGCGACAACCTGATCGTTTCCGCAATCGATACACGGCTTGCCCATCTCGATACCGCGCAGCAGAGCCTCATCAACAATGTGGAAGAGGTGACGGACAGGCGGGTGCGCGAGCTGAAGTCCATCATCAGCATGACCAAGGTCGTAAACCCCGAGGAAATGCTGGAGCGGACGGCGGAGAATGGCGGCAACGCCCAGGGCGGCCCCTTCATCGACCTCGCAGATATCGAGGCGCTGGCCGGCGGAGACGATGAAAGCGCCTTCGCAAAACAGCTTTTCCGGATAAGCCAGAACCTCAAGAAAATGGCCGATCTTGAGGATTCCATTGCGAAAATGCCTCTAGCCTCTCCACTGGTGAACTACCGCAAGACAAGCAGCTATGGCTCCCGCCGCGATCCCTTCAATGGACGTATGGCTTTCCACTCCGGCGAAGACATGGCAGCCTCTTACGGAACCACAGTCTATGCACCTGCGACAGGCGTCGTAACCTATGCAGGCTGGAAGGGCGGCTATGGCCGGATCGTCGAAATCGACCATGGCAATGGCTTCCGCACCCGTTACGGCCATCTTGGCAAGATATCGGTCAAGACTGGCCAGGAAATTGCATTCCGTGAAGTCCTAGGCAAAGTCGGGTCCTCTGGCCGCAGCAGCGGACCCCATCTTCACTACGAGGTCTGGTTCGACGGTATCGTTCGCAACCCCTCCAAGTTCATCGAGGCAGGGAATTATGTTTTCGCGAAGCAAGGATAAAGACACCGACACCAAGGCGGCCGCACCCGCACCAGCGGCCCTCGCAAGCGGGTCTGTCGGCAGGCGGCCCAACGCACGCACCGCGCCGTCGATCATCTCGAACGACCTTGTGGTGCATGGCAATCTGACGGCCACCGGCGACATTCAGGTCGATGGTACGGTGGAAGGAGATATCCGCAGCCAGTCGCTGACAATTGGCGAAAAAGCGTCGATTACCGGCGAAGTCGTCGCCGATGACATCGTGATCCGCGGCCGCGTGATGGGCACGATCCGGGGACGGCGCGTTCAGCTCGCCTCGACCTGCCATGTCGAGGGCGACATCCTGCATGAGGCGCTGGCCGTGGAAACGGGCGCGTTCTTCGAGGGTGCCTGCCGCCATTCGGACGACCCGATCAGCCAGCAGTCGAGCTCGACCGCCCGCACGACACCCGCAGCGCGGCCCGCAACGCCCGCAGCACCCGCCCCGGCCCCCGCCCCCACGACGGCGAGCGGCAATGGCAACGGCTCCACGCCCCGGCCGACCGCCGGCAATGACAGCCCGGTGGTCGTGAACGACGATGGCGGCGTTGTGGTGAAGCGGCCCGCCGCGCAGTAAAGCCGACGAAATTCGAGGGGAAAACGAGGCCGGAGACGCATGTCTTCGGCCTCTTTCGTTGCCTGAACCCAAAATGGCGGAAAGCCTCGGGTTTTGCTCCGGGCCCAGCCGACTGTCATCGAAACGTCATCAAACCGTCACAAAAGACGATCTTATTCCCGCGCCGGGGATATGCGGCGGCACCCTGCCCGCCACCCGCAACCTGTCCCGCTACGGGAGAGGCACGCTCCTGTGTACATCACGATGTGATGGGAGATGTACCGGAACGGCACAGACGGTTAAGCACAAACGGCAGACCTGAAAGGAGACGTCTCCAGTGCGCGAACGAGTCCGGAGCGATTTCGGCGGCCGGGAAAATGATAAAAAAGTAATCCCCGCGCGCGTGAAGCCCTGCCCCACGCCCTGAGTTAGTCGATATCCTCGACGGCTTCCGTGCCGCCCTTCACGCGCGCGGCGAGCGACGCGGCCATGAACTTGTCGAGGTCGCCGCCAAGGACGCCTTCCGTGTCGGAAGTCTCGACCCCGGTGCGCAGGTCCTTCACCATCTGATAGGGCTGAAGGACATAAGAGCGGATCTGGTGGCCCCAGCCGATATCCGTCTTGCTGGCGGCTTCGGCATTGGCCGCCTCCTCGCGCTTCTGCAGCTCGGCTTCATAGAGACGCGCGCGCAACATGTCCCATGCGGTGGCGCGGTTCTTGTGCTGCGAGCGCTCGTTCTGGCAGGAGACGACGATGCCGGTCGGGATATGGGTGATGCGGACCGCGCTGTCCGTCGTGTTGACGTGCTGGCCGCCCGCGCCGGAGGCACGATAGGTATCGATGCGGCAATCGCTCTCGTTCACGTCGATGTCGATCTTGTCGTCAACCACCGGATAGACCCAGACGGAGGAGAAGCTGGTGTGGCGGCGCGCGGCGCTGTCATAGGGCGAGATGCGCACGAGCCGGTGGACGCCGGACTCCGTCTTCAGCCAGCCAAAGGCATTGTGGCCCTTGACGAGGATGGTGGCCGACTTGATGCCCGCCTCTTCGCCGTCATGGCGTTCCATCAGCTCGACCTTGAAGCCGCGGCGCTCCGCCCAGCGCGTATACATGCGCAGCAGCATCTGCGCCCAGTCCTGGCTTTCCGTGCCGCCCGCGCCCGCATGGACTTCGACATAGGTGTCGTTGGCATCGGCCTCGCCGGAGAGCAGCGTCTCGATCTCGGCCTCGGCGGCCTCGTCGCGCGCGGCCTTAAGCGCAGCCTCGGCCTCGGCGACGATGGCCTCGTCGCCCTCGGCCTCGCCCATTTCGATCAGTTCGAGATTGTCGTTGAGGGCGGCTTCAAGCTTGCGATAGCGGTTGATCGACTCTTCCAGGCGCGTGCGCTCGCGCATCAGGCCCTGGGCCTCTTCGGGATCGTTCCAGAAGTCGGGGTCTTCGGCTTTCGCCGTCAGCTCATCGAAACGTCTAAGGGCAGCATCCCAGTCAAAGATGCCTCCTCAGCAGTGCGAGCGACTGCTTGATTTCGTCGGCGAGGGTCTGCGTCTCGGCGCGCATGGCGTGAACTCTTCCCGGTATTTCGTGGCTCGGGCCGGATTCGGCCCGTTCGCTGGCGCGGAAAATAGGGGGGATGGGGGGTGGTGTAAAGGGAGAGAGATCACTCATCGTCCAACATCACCCAGTCACGCCCCGAAACGATGCCCCAGTTACCGGCGGAGTTTGGACGCCTCCATTTAGGAACTTCCATTCTCTCGAGCTCCGCAAGAGCCACCTCAAAGCTTTCAGCGTTTCGCTCCTCTCCCTTCGCACCAATGGTAAATCCGTTTGATCGCTTCAGGTGGGGAGTAAACTTTGAGCCGTCTTTGGCAACCGGAACAAGGATCGCGATTTTTGGCGTTTCCGACCTAGGTATTTTCCACCCGGCTGCAAGAGCATCACCTACCTCGCAGCCGGAAGTGACTCCCCCACATCACCCGCCCCTTCTGACCCAACCGCTCGGAGAGGTGGTGTAAATGAACGCATACGGTCCCGTATCAAAGCCTCGCGCGCCGCAATAAACTCCAGCAGCATTTCAGGTTTCCAAAGATGGCGCGACGCAGGGATCAGATGCCTTTGAAGGAAGTTTGGCTCTCTCGTATCGATCCACTCTCCAAAGTCGACGTTACCCTTCTCCAGATTTTCGCGTCCATGAAGTAATTGAAGGTTGCCGACCTGATCCACCGAGCTAACGATCTTTGTTATCTTTTCTTCCGAAAGACCTCGCCCTTGCAGATTTGCTTTCGTACAGAGCGACTTCGGAATGATGTGGTCAATGTGATAAAGGGTACTTCCCCAGTTGTGTTCGTCATACAAAACCGACAATGCAAGAAAGCAGGTTCTCTGCGTGTAGCGTGTTCCCAAAAGAGCATCCAGATTATTGGCGTCAAATCCGACTATCCGCCCACGTCGACGCAGTAAAGCTTCACAAAGTGCTGCATACGGAAAGTCATCACTCAGCTCGCACGCTTCTTTAGTGACCTGTCTGGCAACACCAAGCGTTTGATCTGAATTGCCACCAAAAACACCGTTCAAGAGAGCACCCAACAGCCAACGGCGGATGAGTTCTCGGTTCCGCACCTCAAAACTCGTCGATCCGTCGAGCGCCCGGTCGATCTTTGACAAGTAGTAAGCAATCGGGAGAAGTGCATTCACGCTCGTCAATGTATCTCTGTCGATTCCAAACCCATTGACTAGACGTATCGTCCGTTCAATGGCCGCCCTGATATCCGGCCACCTTTCTTGAATGGTTGCTAACGCATCGTTCGTGAAATTGCCAACCTTGTAGATATGATCAAGATCTGAAATCAGAAGACACGACCGCATGACGAAATCTTTTTCGAAGTTGTTTCTGCGGTCCAAACCGTTGTTTAAGCGCTCAACAAAATCGTAAATTTCCTCGCGGGCGTCGATGCCGTTCCACTTGGAGGTGATCATTGAGAGGAGCAAGTCGGACTTGCTAAGCTTAGTGCCTCCGTCGTTTGCACGAATGAAAATATCCAGAACCCTGTCATAAGACTGGTTCTTCTCCATGTAGTAGGAGATAACTTCGTCTTTCCAAATTTTGCGGTAGAGATTTTGCATCGTCCGTCGCGCTATCGATAGCTGTCCCTTGGTTATCGTTTCAGGGAGACGATCTAGAATATCTTCTACATGCTTGTGGAATTGATCCTCGTCATCAAAATCGAGAATATCTCCTACCTTGTACCAAAGATGTCTCTCATCCGACTTCGGCTTTTCAGCTGAGAACTTCAATCCATATGTTATGCCAATATCTTCGCGATCTTCCGTATCTTCCGTACCTGGATCCTTGAAAAGATCGATATACATACGCTGCTTTACCCACGCAGCCGGATTATCCCATCTCTTATTCTTTAGTTTGATCGTGTAGCTACCGCGCAAGCCAATGAGCAATGACGTCAAACGCTGCTGTCCATCGAGAACAAGCACCACATCGCGCCCATCCGGCTCGACTTGCTCATTGTGAATTTCGCCGTATTTGAACTGTTCTGCGAAGCTGTATATCTGCCAGTTGCGTCGGTTCTCCGGCTTGATCTCCCAAAACAGAAAGGTGCTGATGGGGTATCCCTTAAGCAAGGAATCGAAGAGAGCCACAACCTGATCGGGCTCCCAAACGTATGGACGCTGGATGGCTGGCAAAAAATAGCTTCGATTAATTTGGTCAACGACCGAGGCTACAGTGGCAGAGTTGTACGACATCGTCCCCCCAATATTCGCTTGCCTCATCTGTTAGCTAAAATCCACCTCATCTGCAAATGTCACCGTCTTGTTGATGCAGTTGTCGTTGATATCCTTCGCCGCGATCAATGTGAACGAAGTTTTCCAACAAGACGAATCAATCCAGAGCGGCTAGCTCTTGAGTGTTCGGCCCCTGGATTGCTTCGCTACGCTCGCAATGACGGGGTCTAGTGAAGGGTGACGGCGCTTACGCGCCTACTGGATTGCCGGATCGCGGCGCTATGCGCCGGTCCGGCAATGACGTTCCAAATTAGAGCGCCCCACCCGCCGCATAGCCCGATGCCCAGGCCCATTGGAAGTTGAAGCCGCCGAGATGGCCGGTGACATCGACGACCTCGCCGATGAAATAGAGGCCCGGCACGTCGCGGACCTCCATTGTTTTCGATGAGAGCTGTTTCGTGTCGACGCCGCCCGCCGTCACCTCCGCCGTGCGGAAGCCTTCCGTGCCGGAGGGTTTGACGCGCCAGCTATTGACCTGTCCGGCGAGAGCGCGAAGGCGCTTGTCGGAGAGGTCCGCGAGGCGGCCCTCGACTTCCGTCATTTCGCAAAGGCGCTCGGCGAGGCTTTTCGGCAGCAGGCGCGAAAGCGCCGTCACCACATCCTGTTTCGGCTGGTTCACGCGCGCCTCGCGAAGCAAGGCGAAGACGTCATGGCCCGGCGCGAGGTTCACGACGATTTCGTCGCCCTCTTTCCAGTATGACGAGATTTGCAGGATGGCCGGCCCGGACAGGCCGCGATGGGTGAAGAGGAGCGCCTCGGCAAAGCGCGTCTTGCCGCAGGCGACTTCCGCATCGACGGAGACGCCGGAAAGACCGTCGAGCTTTTCGCGCAGCTCTGGGCCGAAGGTGAAGGGCACGAGCGCGGCGCGCGTCGGCACGACAGACAGGCCGAACTGGCGCGCGAGATCGTAGCCGAAGCCGGTCGCCCCCATTTTGGGGATCGACTTGCCGCCCGTCGCGACGACAAGGGAGGCGGCCTCGAAGCGCCCGCGCGATGTTTCGAGCGTGAAACCGCTCTCGCTTTTCGAGACGGATTTCACTTCCGTTTCGAGCGCGAGGGTGACGCCGCCCTTCTCACATTCGGAGAGCAGCATGTCGACAATCTGTTGAGAGGAACCGTCGCAGAACAACTGTCCGAGCGTCTTCTCGTGCCACTGGATGCCATGACGCTCCACCAGCGCGATGAAGGCCGAGGGCTGGAAGCCCGCCAGCGCGGAAAGGCAGAAGCGCGGATTATCCGAGAGGAAGTTCTTTCCGCTCGTGTGAATGTTGGTGAAGTTGCAGCGGCCACCGCCGGAGATTCGGATCTTCTCGCCCGGCTTTTTGGCGTGGTCGATGACGAGGACACGCCGCCCTCGCCTGCCCGCCGTCAGCGCGCAAAAAAGACCGGCGCCGCCCGCGCCAATGATGATGGCATCGTATGTCAGTAGAGACCGCCGGTGCCTGAGCCGATTTCACCGCCAGCGGAATAGCCGTCACCGGGCCGCTCCGGTTCCTTGCCGCCAGCGCCGGGAATCCTGTCCGCGGGGACGGCATCATCGGGAACGGAACCACGCGCCATACCATCTATCCCCGGACGGATGAATGGATTGTCCTGCGGCGGCGTCTCGCCATTATCGTTGGCGGCACCGGGTGCCTGCGGCGCGCCGGGGAAGTTCATAGCATCATAATCTTCCGGCCTGAGCGGCGCACCGCCATCGAGCACGGCGCCTTCGACCGGGCCGGCGTCGTTCATGTCCGGACTGTAGATGTTCGAGGGGTCCGGCACACTGCCAAAGAGGCCAACCGAGGGCGCGGTGACTTCGAGGCGCGGCTCGGTACCTTCCTTGAAGGCTTCAAGGATGACGCCTGAACTCTCGCCATTGGCCAGCCGGCCCGTCTTGTGGTTGACCTTCACCAGTGTGATGCCGGGCGGCACACGGAAAGGAATGGCGGGCTTGCCACCGACCGCATCCTTCATGATCGCGGCGAAGATGGGCGCGGCGGCGCGGCCGCCCGTTTCGGCGCGGCCAAGCGGCAGGGGCTCGTCGAAGCCGACAAAGACGCCTGCGGCAAGATTGGGCGAGAAGCCGACGAACCAGGCATCGCGATTGTCATTGGTGGTGCCGGTCTTGCCCGCAAGCGGCACACCGACAGCCCTTGCGGCGGAACCCGTACCGCGCTGGACGACGCCTTCGAGCATGGAGACCATCTGATAGGCGGTCTGCGGATTTTCGACCTGTTCGCGATTGTCCGGCAGGACGGGCGGCATGACCTCGCCGCCCCTCGCGCGCTCCTTCGCCTCTTCCCAGCTTTCATTGCAGGCCGGGCAGTCGCGGTCGTCCTTCCTGTAGATGGTGCGGCCGAAACGATCCTGCACGCGGTCGATCAGCGTCGGGGTCACGCGCTTGCCGCCATTGTCGAGAATGCTGTAGGCGCCGACGATGCGCATGAGCGTGGTCTCGCCCGCGCCAAGCGCCATCGACAGGACGGGCGGCATGTCATCGGTGATGCCGAAACGGCGCGCATAATTCGAGACGGTCTGCGGGCCGACATATTGCGCGAGGCGCACGGTCATCAGGTTGCGCGAATGCTCGATGCCGAAACGCAACGTCGAGGGACCGTTGAAATTCTTTTCGTAGTTTTCCGGCTTCCAGAGGCCGAGGTCGCCGCCCTGATCGAGCACAAAGGGCGCATCGAGGACGAGGCTCGACGGCGTGAAGCCCTTGTCGAGTGCGGCGGCATAGACGAAAGGCTTGAAGGCGGAACCGGGCTGACGGAGCGCCTGCACGGCGCGATTGAATTCGCTGAGGCCAAAGCTGAAGCCGCCCTGCATGGCGAGGACGCGGCCCGTATGCGGGTCCATCACAAGGGCGGCGCCGTTCACTTCCGGCACCTGCATCAGCGCATAGTGGACGGGGTCTTTCTTCTCGTCCTCAAAGACCGGCGCGACCCAGACGACGTCGCCGACGGCGACGACATCGGAGGGCGATTTCACCTCCGGGCCGAGATAGATGCGGTTCACGGTTTCGCGCGCCCATGTCATCTCGGAGAGCGGGATGTACGCCTTCTCGATTTCCTCCGAGAAGCTGCCGTCTTCAAGGCGCTGCGGGCGAAGGCCGACGGTGACGCCATCGGCCTCCACCTCAAGCACGGTGGCGAGCGTCCAGGGTTCGAGATCGGCGGGCACGGTCATGGCGGCAAGCGCCTGCTGCCAGTTCTCGCCGGGCTGAAGCTGCTTCACGGGCCCGCGCCAGCCGTGGCGGCGATCATAGGCGATGAGGCCGGCGCGGAGTTCGCGCGAGACCGTCTCCTGAAGTTTCGTGTCGATGGTGGTGCGTACCGACAGGCCGCCCTCATAGAGCTTTTCCTCGCCATACATCTCGATGAGTTCGCGGCGAACCTGCTCGATGAAATAGGAGGCATCGCGGATCTGCACACCGCGACGGCGCAGCGAGACATCGAGATCGGCGGCGCGGGCTTCGGCGGCTTCAGAAGCCGTGATGAAGCGCTCTTCCTCCATGCGCGAAATCACCCAGTTGCGTCGCGCAAGCGCGCGTTCGCGATGGCGATAGGGATGGTAGTTGTTCGGACCCTTGGGAAGCGTCGCGAGATAGGCGGCTTCGGCGACGGTGAGTTCGTCGAGCGGCTTGTCGAAATAGTTGAGGGCGGCGGCGGCGACACCATAAGAGCCGATACCGAGATAGATCTCGTTGAGATAGAGTTCGAGAATCCGGTCCTTCGAGAAAGCCTGTTCGAGGCGGATCGCGATCAGCGCCTCTTTCAGCTTGCGGTCGAGGGTGACGTCGGAGGAGAGCAGGAAGTTCTTCGCAACCTGCTGGGTGATGGTGGAGGCGCCGACCAGGCGGCGGTCCCGTATGACATTCACGACATTGTCGAGAACGGCGCGAACGATGCCCATCGCATCGACGCCGCCATGCGTATAGAAATTCTTGTCTTCCGCAGCGAGAAAGGCGTCGACCACGCGGGGCGGAATGGCGCTGATCGGCACATAGAGACGGCGCTCGCGCGCGAATTCGCCGATGATTTCGCCGTCGCCCGCATGGACGCGGGTCATGACCGGAGGCTCGTAATTGGCGAGTTTGGTGTAGTCCGGCAGGTCCTCATTGAGGCGCCAGATCATGTAGCCGCCCGCCATCAGGCCGCCAAAGAGCAGCACCAGAAAGACGGCCGCAATTATCGAAAGAACTCTCAGCATCGGGCGTCCTGCCCCCACACGATCAATACTCTTGCCAATACTCTTGCCAATACTCTTGCCAACATCCCTGCCCCGCACCGCTTGCTAGGCAGTAATTATGGCATGCGCAAGGCTGCGAAACGACTTCACATACCCGCATATCTACCGGGGATACATATAAAGCGCGCTTTTACCAAGAAAGCCTTGCGGCGGAATTACGAAATAGAGAGGCAGGAGCGCAATTCGGACCTTCGGCTTCTAGTTGGGGCCTTCGGCTTCTAGTTGGGGCCTTCGGCTTCTAGTTGGGGCCTTCGGCCAGGCGATCGCCGAAATAGCGGTCGACGGAGCGCGACAGGGTCTTCGCCATTGTGGCGCGCCATGCAGACGAGGTGAGCTGTTTCTCGTCTTCGGGATTCGTCAGGAAGCCAAGCTCGATCAGCACCGAGGGCACATCCGGCGCCTTCAGCACCACGAAGCCCGCAAAACGATGAGCCGGATCGAGGGTGCGGGTCTTCTGACTCGCATAATCGACGACCGTTCTGGCGAAACGCGAGGAATAGTTCTTGGTTTCGCGCTGGGCGAGGTCGATCAGGATGCCAGTCACTTCCGGGCTCTCGCCTTCGAGGTCGAGACCGGCGATCACGTCCGACTGGTTTTCCTTGCGGGCGAGCGCGGCGGCTTCCTTGTCCGACGATGTTTCTGAAAGCGTGTAGATCGACATGCCGCGGACAGAAGGCTTCTGGATCGCGTCGGCATGGACCGAGATGAAGAGATCCGCCTTGTGGCGCCGCGCAATCGCCACGCGCTCGCGCAGGGGAATGAAGATGTCGCTTTCGCGGGTCAGGTGGACTTCATAGCGGCCCGAGGCGCGCAGTTCGGCGGCGAACTGCTTGGCAAAAGCGAGGACCACATCCTTTTCCTTGACGCCGGAGCGGCCATGCGTGCCGGGATCGACGCCCCCATGCCCGGCATCGATGACCACCACGCGGCGGCGGGCGAGACGCTCGGCGGGCGGGCTGACCGGCACCGCGGCTATGTTCGTGAGGGCAGGCGCGGCGGCCGGCTCGGCACTCGCGGGCAAGCCGGCCTTGGCATTGAAGCTCGCAAGGTCGGTCGGGGCGAGGTCGAGCACGATGCGGCGCCCGAAGCCCGCCTGCGGGTCGAGCACGAAGTCGCGCGAGATATCGACCGGCTGGGCCGCATCGAGGACAACGCGATAGGTATCCGCCTCGAAGCGGCCATATCGGTAGCCGGAGACGAAGCCCGTGTGCTTGTCGGCCGGCTCTTCGAGCAGGCGGAAGGGAACGCCCTTTACGTCGATGACGACGCGGTAGGGGTCCGAGAGGGTGAAGACGGTGTAATCGGCGGGGACATCGCCGGAAAATTCCATGACGAAACGGGTCTGGGCGCCGTGGTCGCCGATGCGGATGGAGGTGACGGCGGGGCCGCCCTGCTCCGCCGCATCGCCGGCAGGCGCGAGCGGCACAGCCGTGTCGCTGCCCAGTGCGCCGGTCGAAAGCGCGTCGCTTTCCTGCTGGACCGGATTATCCTGCTGAATGGAGGCTTCGCGGAGCTCTTTTGCGAGAAAATCCGCAAGTTCGTCGGCGGAAGCGGGAGCGGCGATACCGGCGATGAGGCACAAGGCGGCAATCAGGCCGAAACCCGCCATCCTTCCGCGCCCTGTCCGCCGGTGAAACTTCATACCCGCCGCCTCGTCCTTCGCGACCCGCCCGATCTGCCCCAAAACCCGCGGTTTCCGAACGGCCCGGCCCGAGGCTCGGGAGAACGCCACTGCATCGGAGCCCCTGCCCCGTCGACGCCCGCCATATACTGTCCGGAGGCGGTAATGGAGGTGCCAAACGAAGCACCCAAATCAGTAATGCACTGAGATTACTTCAAAAATCGTTACCTCGCCAAAAATTTACGAAGTTTCAATGGGTAGAATGGTTAATAACAGGACAAACAGGCCTATGCCGTATCGCTTGCCAAATCAGAGCCGTAAACGGTAAAACCTGTCACTACCGGATGAACACCTCCCTCAAACGGGTATCCGGTCCGCCGCGACGGACTTGCTTGTCCCGGGCGGCTTCAGGAATTCGGGCAACCGTAGCGCGCCGGCGTGACACCCCCTACAAGGGCGATACCGGAAGCGGACCGCGCGGGCCCGGCGTTTTCCAGCAAAGGCGCTGTCCTCACAAGGGCGCCGCCCGGTAACCGCCAAAGCGCGCATTCGAAAAAGTTACTCGCTCGTCCCGCCCGGCCACATTGCCCGGCAGAGGGGAGCCCGCCGGCACCCGGCGCCTTGATGGGTGCACCAAAAAGGTAGAGATGCACGACGCAGTCAGACAGCACGCCGACCGGCCGATCTCGCGGGAATTTTCCGCGAAGGGTTTCGGAACGGCTGCGCGTCCGGTCGCGCGGCGCTTCCTCGCCCATTCATTACTTTTATTTCAGACCCAGTCCCCATCCGCCGCGGCGCGCCTTAACGGTGCCGGCACGACGACAAGGACTCAAACAAGCGGCGCACCCGCGCGAACGCCCGCACGCATGACCATGCGGCGGCCCTCGTGCGTCGGATTGCGCCACGGAGACGTTCCATATGGGAAAGAAGATGCTTATCGATGCGGCCCACCCCGAGGAAACCCGGGTGGTGGTCGTAAACGGCAATCGCGTTGAAGAGTTCGATTTCGAGTCAGAAAACAGGAAACAGCTTCGAGGAAATATCTATCTAGCCAAGGTGACGCGCGTGGAGCCCTCGCTCCAGGCAGCCTTCGTCGAATATGGCGGTAACAGGCACGGTTTCCTCGCCTTCAGCGAAATCCATCCCGACTACTACCAGATCCCGGTGGCCGACCGCGAAGCCCTGCTGCAACAGCAGGCCGACGAAGCGCGCCGCGAGGACGAGGACGAGGAAGACGACGAGGAGGATACGGCACCCGAGGCGGAAGCCAGGGAAGAAAAGGCCGGGCCGGACGACGAGGACGACGACAACGCCACTCCGGACAATACCGCTCCGGACAATGACGAAACGGAAACCGTCCGCTCCGACGAAACGATCGAGAGCGTCGGCGCTGAAGACGCGATGGAAGAAGCTGCGCCGCGCAAGCAGCGCAACAACTATCGCTCCTACAAGATTCAGGAAGTCATCAAGCGCCGGCAGATCCTGCTGGTGCAGGTCGTGAAGGAAGAGCGCGGCAACAAGGGTGCGGCGCTCACCACCTATCTCTCGCTCGCCGGACGCTACTGCGTATTGATGCCGAACACGGCACGGGGCGGCGGCATCTCGCGCAAGATCACGGTGGCCGCCGACCGCAAGAAGCTGAAGAACATCGCCGAGTCGCTCGATGTGCCGGAAGGCATGGGCCTCATCGTCCGCACGGCCGGCGCGAAGCGCACCAAGGCCGAAATCAAGCGCGACTACGAATATCTGTTGCGCATGTGGGAAAGCGTGCGCGAGCTGACGCTGAAATCCACGGCGCCGAGCCTCGTCTATGAGGAAGGCAGCCTGATCAAGCGCTCGATCCGCGATCTTTACGACAAGGATATCGACGCTATCCAGATCGAGGGCGACGAAGGCTACAAGGAAGCAAAGAACTTCATGCGCATGCTCATGCCGAGCCATGCGAAGAATGTTCAGCCCTACAAGGAAAAGCAGCCGCTCTTCCAGAAACATCAGGTCGAGCAGCAGCTCGACGCGATGCTGAACCCGACCGTCACATTGAAGTCGGGCGGCTATATCGTCATCAATCCGACGGAAGCGCTCGTTTCCATCGACGTCAACTCGGGGCGCTCCACCAAGGAGCGCAATATCGAGCAGACGGCGCTGAAGACGAATCTCGAAGCGGCCGAAGAAATCACGCGGCAAATGCGCCTGCGCGACCTTGCGGGCCTCATCGTGATCGATTTCATCGACATGGACGAGAACCGCAACAACCGTGCGGTCGAACGCAAGCTCAAGGATTGCCTGAAGACGGACCGGGCGCGTATCCAGGTCGGCCGGATCAGCCATTTCGGTCTTCTCGAAATGTCGCGCCAGCGCATGCGCTCCGGCGTGCTGGAAGGTTCGACTGTCATCTGCCCGCATTGCTCGGGTACGGGGCTCGTGCGCTCCGTCGAGTCGATGGCCCTGCATGTACTGCGCGGCGTCGAAGCGGAAGCGATCAAGGGCCGTGCCGCCGCCTTCACCGTGAAGGTGCCTGCCGAAGTCGCGATCTATATTCTGAACCAGAAGCGCGCGAACCTTCTCGATGTGGAAGAGCGCTACGGCACGTCCGTCTTCGTCGAGGCGGATGCGACGCTGGCCGGTTCGGAGCACAAGATCGAGACCGCCGAAGCGCGCGCACTGACGCGCACACGGCCGGCGCAGGGCGCGATCAACGTCGAGAGCGGCTACGCTGAGGAAGACGAACCCGCCATCGCGGAGACGGCAGCCGACGAGGACGAGACGAACGGCGAGACGAATGCCGATGCCGAAGCAGGCGACGGGAAAAGCGATGGACAGACCCGCCGCAAGCGCCGCCGCCGCAAGCGCCGCCCCGCGGGCGAAGGCGATGCGCCGCGCGAAGCCAATGGCGATGGCGATGGCAATGACAATGGCGACAAGAACGCGGAAGAGGCTTCCACCACAACGGAGGGAGCCGATACCGAGGACGAGGCGGAGGGAGATGCCGCGCAAGCCAATGGCGAACAGGAACTCAGCGAGGACGGACAGCCGCGCAAGCGCCGCCGCCGTGGCCGCCGTG
>CXWF01006582.1_pt1 | contig 41369 bp, 46 predicted proteins | sample 468421 | NCBI WGS metagenome assembly CXWF01 (sample SAMEA2620812, study PRJEB7988) | marine metagenome | biome: marine biome (ENVO:00000447); feature: surface water layer (ENVO:00002042); material: "saline water (ENVO:00002010), including plankton (ENVO:xxxxxxxx)" | depth 5 m
TTTTCGTCACCGTGGGCGACCGGGGGCAGAAAGAGCAGGCTCAGGACCTTGGCCAGCACAACGGCTCGGTCATCCGCGTGGCCCGCGACGGCGGCGTGCCTGATGACAACCCCTTCGTGGGGGAAAATGGCGCGCTGCCGGAAATCTGGTCCTACGGCCACCGCAACCCGCAGGGCGCCGCGCTCGACAACGACGGCACGCTCTGGGTCGTCGAACACGGCGCGCGCGGCGGGGACGAGGTCAACAGGATCGAACCCGGCACCAACTACGGCTGGCCGGAAATCTCGTTCGGGACAAATTACGACGGCTCCGAGATCGGCGTGGGCACCGACGCGCCGGGCATGGCGCAGCCGGAGTTCTTCTGGGACCCGTCCATCGCGCCCTCTGGCATGGCGATCCAGTCCGGGGACATTCCGGCGTGGGAAGGCCATATCTTCGTCGGCAGCCTCAAATTCGACTACCTCTCGGTGCTCGATCCCTCCGACTGGAGCGAGGAAAAGATCAAGACCCGCGAAACCCGCCGCGTGCGCGACGTGGCCGAGGCGCCCGACGGGTCGATCTGGTTCATCTCGGAAGACAACGGCGCGATCTACCGGATGGCACCGGAGAGTTGACCCGGCGCGTCAGCCCGCCGGGTCCGCCCCGGCGTGACTGCCGCGTTCGCGGTAGGGCGTCGTGCCGTACTGCGCGCGGTAGCATTTCGAGAAATGCGAGGGGCTGGTGAACCCGCAGGCGAGCGCCACGTTGATGACGTTCATCTCGGTCTGCATCAGCAGGTTGCGCGCCCGTCCCAGCCGAAGCTCCATGTAATACCGCTTGGGCGATCGGTTGAGGTAGCGGCGAAAGAGCCGCTCCAACTGCCGGGTCGACAGCCCCACCTCGTTGGCGAGCGTCGCGGGGCTGATCGGGTCCTCGATATGCGTTTCCATCTTCTGGATAACGGTCGCGAGCTTGGGGTGGCGCACGCCGATCCGGGTCGGGACCGAAAGGCGTTGGGAGTCCCGGTCGGTGCGGATGGAGGTGTAGATCTGCTGATCGGCCACCGCGTTGGCCACGTCGGCGCCCACGTCCCGGCTGATGAGCGTGAGCATCAGGTCCATCGAGGCGGTGCCGCCCGCGGTCGTGATGATCTTGCCGTCGATGACGTAGATCGACTTGGTCAGGTCCACCTCGGGAAAATCCTCCAGGAAGCCGTCGTGGTTCTCCCAGTGAATCGTTGCGCGTTTCTGGTCCAGAAGCCCCGCCTTGGCCAGCGCATAGGCCGCCGTGCAAAGACCGGCCACGGTAACGCCGCGCCGCGCCTCGCGCCGCAGCCAGGAAATGAGCTTGGGCGACGTGTGGCGCGTCACGTTGGTGCCGGAACACAGCAGGATCGTGTCGTCATGGCGCAGCTCTTCGAGGTCGCCGTCGAGCGAGAAACTCGACCCGGCCGAGCAGGTCGCCGTGCCACCCCCTTCGCCGATCAGCCGCCATTCATAGGCGGGAAATCCGAGCTGCCGGTTCACCAGCCGCAGCGCATCCAACGCCCCTGCGAAACTCAGGAGCGTGAACTCCGGCATCAGCACGAAGACGAAACGCCGGGTTTTCTTGGTGGTGTCTTGGCTGGGCATGGGCGCGTCTTTTCCTTCGACTCCCCGTCAGGGTTGAGAATTAGGACCACTTTTCGCGCCGTGCGGCAAGGGCCGGGCAAGTTTGTTTTGCCAATAAGGCACCGGACGGCTATACCGCCCGTGTTTCCCGGAAATGTTGACGCTAACACACGCTTCCGGACCGAGCGATGGAGGAAGACATGACTCAGTGGAGCAAATCGGCCTGGCGCGACAAGCCGCGTGTTCAGATGCCCGATTACACCGACCCCGCCCGTCTGGCCGAGGTCGAGGCCCAGCTTTCTAAGTATCCGCCGCTCGTCTTTGCGGGGGAAGCGCGCCGGCTGAAGCGTGAACTCGGGGCCGCGTCGCGCGGCGAGGCGTTCCTGCTTCAGGGCGGCGACTGCGCCGAGAGCTTTGCCGAATTCGGCGCGGACAACATCCGCGACACCTTCAAGGTGATGCTCCAGATGGCGATGGTCCTGACCTACGGTGCCAAGGTGCCTGTGGTGAAGGTGGGCCGCATGGCGGGCCAGTTCGCCAAGCCGCGCTCGGCCCCCACGGAAACCGTGGATGGCGTCGAACTGCCCAGCTACCGGGGCGACATCATCAACGAGCTTGCATTCACCGAAGCCTCGCGGGTGCCTGATCCGGGCAAGATGCTCCAGGCCTACACGCAGTCGGCGGCGACGCTGAACCTGCTGCGCGCCTTTTCGACAGGTGGTTTCGCGGATATTCACCGCGTTCACGCCTGGACATTGGGGTTCACGGAAAGCGATGAGGCCGAGAAGTACCGGGATATGGCAAGCCGTATCCAGGATGCGCTCGACTTCATGGGTGCTGCGGGCCTGACGTCTGACCTGAACCACGAACTGTCCACCGTGGACTTCTACACCTCCCACGAGGCGCTTCTGCTCGAGTATGAAGAGGCGCTGGCGCGGGTCGATTCCACCTCCGGCCAGGTGGTCGCGGGCTCCGGTCACATGATCTGGATCGGCGACCGCACGCGGCAGCCGGACGGCGCGCATGTCGAATTTGCGCGCGGCGTCATCAATCCGATCGGGTTGAAATGCGGGCCGACGACGACGGAAGAGGACCTCAAGGTCCTGATGGAAAAGCTGAACCCGGAGAACGAGGCCGGGCGCCTGACCCTGATCGCACGCTTCGGCGCGGGCAAGGTGGCGGAGCATCTGCCGCGTCTCGTGGAAACGGTCAAATCCGAAGGCGCCAACGTGGTCTGGTCCTGCGACCCGATGCACGGCAATACGATCAAGTCGCCCTCGGGCTACAAGACGCGCCCGTTCAACGCGGTTCTGTCGGAAGTGCAGGAGTTCTTCGCGGTTCACCGCGACCACGGCACCGTGCCGGGTGGCGTGCATTTCGAGATGACCGGCAGCGACGTGACCGAGTGCACCGGCGGCGTGCGCGCCGTGACGGACGAGGATCTTTCGGATCGCTACCACACGGCCTGCGATCCGCGCCTCAACGCGTCGCAGTCGCTGGAACTGGCCTTCCTCGTGGCCGAGGAACTGTCGAACCGGGGCAAGGCCGAGGCGGCGGCCGCGACGGCTTGAGCCTCGCAGCACTCGAATGAGGAAAGCCCCGCGCAGGTCGCGGGGCTTTTTCTTTGGGGTTCAGCTTTTTCGGGTGCGGAGGTTCTTACCCCTCGCTGCCTTCCGCGTCATGCACGAGGCGCAGAAAGGGTGCGCTGTCGGCTTGGGGCTTTTTCGTCGCGCCGCGGGGCTGGGCCGCGCCCTCTTCGGGGGCCGGGAAACGGTCTGGCATGTCACCGAGTATGGGGTCGATCTGTTTCGACGTGATGTGAAAGCGGCGCGGTCCGCGGCCGATCTTGCCTTTGGCCTGCAACGCGCCCAGCACTCGTGTGGGCCGGCCCTGTTCGTCCTTGAGCGGCAGGAGCACCATCTGCGCCTCCAGCTTGGGCCGGGTCAGGCCGCTGTCGGACTCCAGCGTGAGCCGTGCGGTCGCCGGGCTTTCCAGCACCGATTCCAGCGTCGATTGCAGCGCGCGCCGCGCCTCCGGCAGGAACATGGCCGTGATCGGCATCCCGCGCACCTCCATCCCCATGATGTCGTTGAGATGCATTCCAGCAAGCCGCAGCCGCGCCACACCGGGCGCTATCTTTTCGAGGATGAAAGCGAATTCGAGTACGTCCGAGATACCGCGCGGGTCCACATCGCCGCGCGAGGGCATGAGGCGACCGTTGCGAAGCGCGTCCCAATAGGCCTCGACCCGCGCGATCGAGGGGAAATGCACCTCCGCGCGCATCGCGCCGATGGAAATGACGTTGGACCCGGAGTTCGTGTCGATCTTCATGGTTTCCTTCGTGCCGGGGCTTTATTGCCCCCTGATGCACCCTCTGTTAACGAATGGTCGGTGTTCCTTACCGATGCCTTAATTTGCCACAATCTCGTCCAAATTGGGGCGAAACCTGAAGAAAGGGTTAACGCGTGACCAAGTCGATGACGGGGTTCGCGGCGCTGAAGGGGGCGCTGCCGCCATGGAGCTGGAGCTGGGACATCCGTTCTGTGAACGCGCGCGGGCTGGACATGCGTATCCGGGTGCCGGACTGGATCGACGGGCTGGAGCCTGCGGTGCGCAAGGCGGTGTCGGCCTCGGTCGCGCGGGGCAACGTGACTGTTTCGCTGCGCGTTCAGCGCGACTCTGAGGAGGGGGCGCTGGCGCTCAACCCCGCCGCGCTGGAGCGTGCGCTCGGGATGCTGGCCGAGATCGACGCGACCGCTGCGCGCAACGGTATGGAACTGGCCCCAAGTCGCGCCGTGGACATCGCCGGGATGCGCGGCGTGGTCGAAACGGCACAGGGCGACGATGACGCGGCGCCGCTCGTTAAGGCGCTCACGGCGGAACTGCCCGCCCTGCTTGACGCCTTCGACGCGATGCGCGCCCATGAAGGGGCCTCGTTGCGCGACATCATCACCACCCAACTCGACCAGGTCGCAGCGCTGGTCACAGAGGCCGAGGCGCTGCTCGACGCCCGTACCGAGGATCAGGCCGCGACGCTCAAGGCCGCGCTGGCCCGCGTGATGGACCATACTGACGGGGTGGATTCTGACCGGGTGGAGCAGGAGCTTGCCCTGATCGCCGTCAAATCGGACGTGCGGGAAGAGACGGACCGTCTCAAGGCCCATGTCTCGCAGGCGCGCAGCCTTCTGGACGGGGACGAGCCGCGCGGGCGCAAGCTCGATTTCCTCATGCAGGAGTTCAACCGCGAGGCCAACACGCTCTGCTCCAAGGCCGGATTTCAACCACTCACGCGGATCGGGCTGGACCTCAAGGCGCTGATCGACCAGATGCGTGAGCAGGTTCAGAATATCGAATAAGGTGGCACCATGAAGCGTCGCGGTCTTCTTATCATCCTGTCCTCGCCCTCGGGCGCGGGAAAATCCACGCTGGCCCATCGGCTGATGGACTGGGACCCGACGCTGACCTTCTCGGTCTCGGCCACCACCCGGCCGCCGCGTGCGGGCGAGGTGGACGGCAAGGACTATCGCTTTATGGAGGAGGCCGGGTTCCGGGCGCTGGTGAACGAAGGTCAGATGCTCGAACATGCGCATGTCTTCGGTCATTTCTACGGCTCGCCCGAAGCCCCGGTGCGCGAGGCGATCGAAGGCGGGCGGGACGTGCTGTTCGACATCGACTGGCAGGGGGCGGAGCAGATCAAGATGTCGGCGCTCAAGGACCATGTGCTGTCGGTCTTCGTCCTGCCGCCGTCGATCGACGAGCTTCACCGCCGTCTGGTCAGCCGGGGCAAGGATTCGCCCGAGACGATTTCCAAGCGGATGCAGAAGAGCTGGGACGAGATAAGCCACTGGCACGGCTACGATTATGTGCTCGTCAACGACGACCTCGACACCACCTTCGCCAAGCTCACCACCATCATCGAGGCGGAGCGTCTACGTCAGGCGCAGCAGCCCGATCTTTTTCCCTTCATCCGCAGGCTGCAAACCGAATTCGAGGAGGCAGACACATGATCTTTGAACTCGACGGTATCGCCCCGCAGATCGACGAGGATACCTGGATCGCGCCGGATGCGAACGTGATCGGGGACGTGGTGCTGGAGGCTGGGGCGAGCGTCTGGTTCGGCGCGACCCTTCGCGGCGACAACGAACGGCTGACCGTCGGGCGCGGCTCGAACGTGCAGGAAAACTGCGTGTTTCACACAGATATCGGCTTTCCGCTGACCATCGGCGAAAACGTGACGGTGGGCCACAAGGCGATGCTTCACGGCTGCACGGTGGGCGACGGGAGCCTGATCGGCATGGGGGCCACGGTGCTGAACGGCGCGAAGATCGGCAAGGGCTGCCTGATCGGGGCCGGGGCGCTGGTGACGGAAGGCAAGGAGATTCCTGACGGGTCGATGGTGCTGGGATCGCCGGGCAAGGTGGCGCGTGAATTGGGCGAGGCGCAGCGCAAGGCGCTCATCGCCTCGGCCGAACACTACCAGGACAACATGCGCCGCTTCAGGTCAGGCCTGAAATCCATCGGCTAACCCGCTGATTTCTTTGTGACCCTACGCAGCAGTTTGGGGGCGAGGCACAATGTGTGCACACCCTGTGCACACGCTGTACATACGATCGTGTGCACAGCGCCCGTTGTCGGGGCATTCACGAAATATCAGGATTTCCCGGCGGCGTTGCGCGTTGTCTGCGCCCCGTCTCAGTCGGTGCCGCGATACGGCTCGACATATTGCAGCGCCATATCCCACGGGAAGAAGATCCACGTATCCTGGCTCACCTCGGTGATGTAGCTTTCCACCATCGGCTTGCCCTTGGGCTTGGCATAGACGGTCGCGAAATGGGCATTCGGCATCAGGGCGCGGACCACTTCGAGCGTTTTGCCGGTATCGACAAGGTCATCGACCACCAGAACGCCGGTGCCGTCGCCGACGACCTCCATGTCCGGGGACTTGATGACCACCGGCTCGGCCTGGGTCTGGTGGTTGTAGCTTTTCACGCTGATCGTATCGACGGTGCGGATGTCGAGCTCGCGCGCCACGATCATCGCCGGGGCCAGCCCACCGCGGGTGATCGCGACCACGGCCTTCCAGCCGCCGTCGTCCGGCCCCTTGCCGTCGAGCCGCCAGGCGAGCGCCCGGCTGTCGCGGTGGATCTGGTCCCACGAGACGTGGAACCCCTTTTCGTGGGGCAGGCGGTTGTCGATCATGTGCTTTGTTCCGTCAGTTGGTCGCGTCGATGTCGGGGGCGTCCACGGCCTTCATCCCGACGACATGGTAGCCGGCGTCGACGTGGTGCGTTTCGCCGGTCACGCCGGAGCCCAGGTCGGACAGCAGGTAGAGCGCAGATTTGCCCACGTCGTCCGTCGTCACGTTGCGCCGGAGCGGCGAGTTCAGCTCGTTCCACTTGAGGATATAGCGGAAGTCCCCGATGCCGGAGGCGGCCAGCGTCTTGATCGGACCGGCGGAGATCGCGTTCACGCGGATACCGTCCTTGCCGAAATCCTCGGCAAGATAGCGCACGCTGGCTTCGAGTGCGGCCTTGGCAACGCCCATCACGTTGTAATGCGGCATGACCTGTTCGGCGCCGTAATAGGTGAGCGTTACCATCGAGCCGCCGTCGGGCATGAGGGCGGCCGCGCGCCGGGCGACGGCGGTGAAGGAATAGACCGAGATGTCCATCGTCATCGTGAAATTCTCGCGCGTCGTCTCGGCATAGCGCCCGCGCAGCTGCGACTTGTCGGAGAACCCGATGGCGTGGACGATGAAGTCGAGCTTGCCCCACTTTTCCTCGATCTCGGCGAAGAGCGCGTCGATGGACGCCTCGTCGGCCACGTCGCAGGGCACGACGAAATCGGTGCCGAGCTGTTCCGCCAGCGGCAGAACGCGTTTTTTCATCTGGTCGCCTTGATAGGAGAAGGCGAGTTCCGCGCCGGCCCCGGCGCAGGCCTTCGCGATGCCCCAGGCCATCGACTTCTCATTGGCGAGCCCCATGATCAGCCCGCGCTTTCCGTCCATCAATCCGCTCGACATTGCCTGTTCCCCGTCCCGTGGCTCTCGTGTTAGCCCGGTTTATGAGATTGCCCGGAGGGTCGCAAGCCTGCCGGACAGGCAGGGTGCCCACGCGGCACGCAAAACGGGAACGGACCGGCATGACTGACAGGACGGGAATTTTCGCGGGCGACGACCCTTTCGCCATCGCGCGGGCGTGGCTGACAGAGGCGGAGGTGTCCGAGCCGAACGACCCCAGCGCCATGGCCCTGTCGACGGTCGATGCCCACGGGATGCCCAATGTGCGCATGGTCCTGCTCAAGGAAATCGAGGCGGACGGGTTCGTCTTTTACACCAACTACGGCTCGGCAAAGGCGGCCGAGATCGACGCGGCGGGCACAGCGGCCTTCGTGATGCACTGGAAGTCGCTCAGGCGACAGGTCCGGGTGCGGGGCCATGTGGAGCGGGCAGACGGGCCCGAGGCGGATGCCTACTACGCCTCGCGCTCGCTCAAGAGCCGGCTGGGGGCCTGGGCCTCGCACCAGAGCCAGCCGCTCGACAGCCGGGCGACGCTGATGGCCGAAGTCGCGCGGGTGACGGCGAAGCACGGCACACATCCGGAGCGGCCGCCGTTCTGGGGTGGCTTCCGCATCCGTCCCGTCGAGATGGAATTCTGGGCAGATGGCGCATTTCGTTTGCACGACCGGTTCCGCTGGACTCGTGCCGATTTGCAAAGTTCGTGGAATATCCAGCGCTTACATCCCTGAGGATTTCGCAATATGCGAAGACCTGACCAAAAAGTCTGGATTGGACGGCTTGTGTCGGACAGCCGGCTGCGCCACATTCCAAGCGGGGATGCCGGACTTGGGAACTTTTCAGGATGGATGACGACGACACGTCGGGCCAGCTGAGGCTGACGGGATTTGTGAAATGGTTTGATCCCTCGAAGGGATTTGGGTTCGTCGTGTCCGACCGCGGCGGCCCGGACATTCTCCTGCACGCCAACGTCCTGCGCAACTACGGCCAGAGCTCGGTCGCCGATCAGGCGCGGATCGAGATCGTGGTGCAGGAGACGCCGCGCGGGATGCAGGCGGTGGAAGTGGTGTCGATCTCGGCACCCGACATCGACGATGAAGATATTTCGACGTTTTCCGAAGACCTCGACCTGTCGCGCGCCGACCCGCTGGAGCCGGCGCGGGTCAAGTGGTTCGACAAGGGCAAGGGGTTCGGGTTTGCCAATGTCTTTGGCAAGGCCGAAGATGTGTTCATACATGTCGAAGTGCTGCGCCGGTCCGGTCTGGCCGATCTTCAGGCGGGCGAGGCTATCGGACTTCGCGCGGCGAAGGGGGAGCGGGGGCGTATGGCACTGCTCGTGACCGCGTGGGACGCGGCTTTGGATGGAGAAGAGTGACCGTGAAGATTTCGAGTGTTCTGTTTGCCGCGCTCATCGCGGCCCCCGCGGCTGCGCAGGAGTGCAGCCCTGACCAGGTGGACCTGCGCGGCGATTTCGGGACAGCGCGGTTCTCGGTCGAGATTGCCGATGACGACGCCGAACGGGCGCAGGGGCTGATGTTCCGCGAAAGCCTGCCGTCCGGGCAGGGAATGCTTTTCATCTACGAAGCGCCGCGCACCGCGTCGTTCTGGATGAAGAACACGCTGATCCCGCTGGACATGGTGTTCGTCGGCGCGGATGGCGTGGTCGATTCCGTGCATGAGAACGCGGTGCCCGGCGACCTGTCGCCGATCTTCGGCGGCGACGAGATCCTCGCCGTGCTGGAGATCCGGGGCGGGCTGGCGGGTGCGATCGGGATCGAGGCGGGCGCCGAAATGCGCCATCCGGCCTTCGGCGAAGACGGCGTCTGGCCCTGCGGCGCGCAATAGCTCTTTCCATCGCGCGCCGCTCTTTGTAGAGAGGCGCTCGTCGGGGCGTAGCGCAGCCTGGTAGCGCGTCTGTTTTGGGTACAGAAGGTCGTGAGTTCGAATCTCGCCGCCCCGACCATTCCTCCACACATCGCCGGTGACCCGCAGAGTCCCGCTGGCGGCCTTTGCGGCGCGCCCCCCGATTCTCTGGGGGTCAGGGTTCCCCGCCCTCCAACCTACCCATATCTGGTGGGTAGACGCGTCCGATCCCAATATATCTGGTGCTGCCCTCGCGTGAATTTTGCGCGATTCGATGCTTTTTCGAACATCTCCGTGCTGGACTGTGACCCGCTTGCCATAGGTCATTTGTAACACTTCGATGACGGTCCGGTTTCACCCGACACGCCAGCTTGTCGCGGGAAGGCCCTGAAAAAACGAGGGCTTTTTTCGGGAATGAATCGTTAACCTTTTGCCGGCCAAAAGACTTCGCGCATCGTCAACGGAAAAAAGAGGTTAACGGCGCGGTAAATCCCGTTGACCCCTCGGGCCGGACACGTCAGGTTGTTGGTGCTGGTCGGAAAGCCACAACATATAGTGGTAGCCGACGGGAAGGGACAATTTACCCAATTCAGAGCCCCACATGTTGGGGATCATTTGCGGCAGGCACATTTGCGCTTGTCGTGAGGGTATTCCTTTTCCCGGTGCCACGGCCAGCACGAATTGAACCGCAGGTCAGCGCGAGCAGGGATCTGCATCCAGTAGCGGCTAGATTGAGATACAGGGGCCAAGATGAAAATCGCACGCAAGTTCACCGAGGCAGGCAAAGACGCATACGATGCGATCACCTTCACGCGGACGACCTCCGAAATTCGGAATCCGGACGGCTCTGTCGTCTTCAAGCTCGAGGGTATGGAAGTGCCCGAGACGTGGAGCCAGGTGGCCTCCGACGTCATCGCACAGAAGTATTTCCGCAAGGCCGGCGTGCCCGCCGCGCTGAAGCCGGTCAAGGAAGACGGCGTGCCCGAATTCCTGTGGCGCCAGGTTCCCGATGAGGCCGCGCTGGAAAAAATGGATGCCGATGAACGGTTTACGGGCGAGACCTCGTCCAAGCAGGTGTTCGACCGCCTCGCCGGTGCCTGGGCCTACTGGGGCTGGAAGGGTGGCTATTTCTCGACCGAGGAAGATGCGCACGCCTATTTCGACGAGATGCGTTTCATGCTGGCCACGCAGAAGGCCGCGCCGAACTCGCCGCAGTGGTTCAACACCGGCCTGCACTGGGCCTATGGCATCGACGGCCCGTCGCAGGGCCACTACTACGTCGATTTCGAGACCAAGGAACTGACCAAGTCGGCCTCGGCCTATGAGCATCCGCAGCCCCATGCCTGTTTCATCCAGTCGGTCGGTGACGACCTCGTGGGTGACGGCGGCATCATGGACCTGTGGGTCCGCGAGGCGCGTCTGTTCAAGTACGGTTCCGGCACCGGCACCAACTTCTCGTCGCTGCGCGCCGAGGGCGAACAGCTTTCGGGCGGTGGCAAGTCCTCGGGCCTCATGGGCTTTCTCAAGATCGGTGACCGCGCGGCGGGCGCGATCAAGTCGGGCGGCACCACGCGCCGCGCGGCCAAGATGGTCATCGTCGATGCCGATCACCCGGATATCGAGGAATACATCAACTGGAAGGTGAAAGAGGAGCAGAAGGTCGCGAGCCTCGTCGCCGGCTCCAAGATGCATGAGCGTCACCTCAACGACATCTTCGCCGCGATCCAGGGCTGGGACGGCTCCATCGACGCCGCCACCGACCCCAAGGAGAACCCGCAGCTGAAAGAGGCCGTGCGGGCCGCGAAAAAGATCGCGATCCCCGAGACCTACATCAAGCGCGTGCTGGATTATGCGCGGCAGGGCTATGCCTCCATCGAGTTCCCGACCTACGACACGGACTGGGATTCGGAAGCCTATGCCTCGGTTTCGGGCCAGAACTCCAACAACTCGGTGCGCGTGACGGACGCCTTCCTCAAGGCGGTCAAGGACGACGCCGACTGGGAGCTGATCCGGCGCACCGACGGGTCCGTCGCCAAGACGATCAAGGCGCGCGACCTGTGGGAAACCATCGGTCACGCCGCCTGGGCCTGTGCCGATCCGGGCATCCAGTACCACGACACCGTCAACGCCTGGCACACCTGCCCGGAAGACGGGGCGATCCGCGGGTCGAACCCGTGCTCGGAATACATGTTCCTCGACGATACCGCCTGTAACCTCGCCTCGATGAACCTGCTGACCTTCCTCAAGGACGGCGAGTTCCAGGCCGAGGACTACATGCACGCCACGCGTCTTTGGACCGTGACGCTGGAAATCTCGGTGACGATGGCGCAGTTCCCGTCCAAGGAAATCGCGCAACTGTCCTATGACTTCCGCACGCTGGGTCTGGGCTATGCCAATATCGGCGGGCTGCTCATGAACATGGGCTACGGCTACGACTCGAAAGAGGGCCGGGCGCTGACCGGGGCGCTGAGCGCGATCATGTCGGGTGTGGCCTATGCCACCTCCGCCGAGATGGCCGGTGAGCTGGGCGCCTTCGACGGCTACAAGCGCAACGCCAAGCACATGCTGCGCGTCATCCGTAACCACCGCACGGCGGCCTACGGCGCCGAGGACGGTTACGAAGGGCTGGAAGTGAAGCCCGTGCCGCTGGATCACGCGGGCTGCCCGGACGGCAAGCTCGTCGACCTCGCCATGTCCGCCTGGGACGAGGCGCTGGCGCTGGGTGAGAAGCACGGCTACCGCAACGCGCAGGTGTCCGTCATCGCGCCGACCGGCACCATCGGTCTGGTCATGGATTGCGACACGACGGGGATCGAGCCGGACTTCGCGCTGGTGAAGTTCAAGAAGCTCGCCGGTGGCGGTTACTTCAAGATCATCAACCAGTCGGTGCCGGCGGCGCTTGAAAAGCTCGGCTACGGCTCGGCGCAGATCGAGGAAATCATCGCCTATGCGGTCGGCCACGGCAGCCTTGGCAACGCACCGGGGATCAACACGCAGGCCCTGATGAACAAGGGCTTCGGGCAGGCGGAGATCGAGAAGGTCGAGAAAGGCCTGACCTCGGCCTTCGACATCCGCTTCATCTTCAACCAGTGGTCGCTGGGCGAAGAATTCTGCAAGAACGACCTCGGCCTGACCGATGCGCAGCTCAACGATCCGGCCTTCGACCTGCTCAAGCATCTGGGCTTTTCCAAGGGCGACATCGAGGCGGCCAACGACCACGCGCTCGGCACCATGACGCTGGAGGGTGCACCGCACCTGAAGCAAGAGCATTACAAGGTGTTCGATTGTGCCAACCCCTGCGGCAAGAAGGGCAAGCGGTTCCTGTCCACGGACGCGCATATCTACATGATGGCTGCCGCCCAGTCGTTCATCTCGGGCGCGATCTCGAAGACGATCAACATGCCCAACGACGCCTCGATCGAGGATTGCCAGCGCGCCTATGAGCTGTCCTGGAGCCTCGGCATCAAGGCCAACGCGCTCTACCGTGACGGCTCCAAGCTGTCCCAGCCGCTCGCCGCCGCGCTTGTCGAGGACGACGAGGAGGCCGAGGAGACCCTCGCCACCGGCACGCCGCAGCAGAAGGCGGAAGTGCTGGCCGAGAAGATCATCGAGAAGGTGGTCATCAAGGAAGTGGCACGGGCCGGGCGCGAAAAGCTCCCCGAACGGCGCAAGGGTTATACCCAGAAGGCCATCGTGGGTGGTCACAAGGTCTACCTGCGCACCGGCGAATACGGAGACGGCCAGCTGGGCGAGATCTTCATCGACATGCACAAGGAAGGTGCGGGCTTCCGCGCGATGATGAACAACTTCGCCATCGCCGTGTCCGTGGGCCTGCAATACGGTGTGCCGCTGGAGGAATTCGTCGACGCCTTCACCTTCACCAAGTTCGAGCCGGCCGGGATGGTGCAGGGCAACGAGACGATCAAGAACGCGACCTCGATCCTCGACTACATCTTCCGCGAGCTTGCGGTGTCCTATCTCGACCGCACGGACCTCGCCCATGTGAAGCCCGAAGGCTCGACCTTCGACGATCTGGGTCGCGGGCAGGAAGAGGGCGTCGCCAACGTCAAGGAAATGTCCGAGACCGCGGCGAGCCGGTCGCTCGAAATGCTCAAGCAGGTGTCCTCGACCGGCTATCTGCGCAAGCGGCTTCCGCAGGAGCTTGTCGTCCTGCAAGGCGGCATGGAGGCCACGGGCACGGGCGGCGATCCGGTGACGGCGCTGCACACGCTGGTGCCCGAGACCTCTTCGGGCATGGCCGGGGGCACGATGCTCTCGGGCTCGTCCACTGCGCTCGCCTCGGGCGGGGTTCAGACGATGGACGCGCGCACCAAGGCCAAGATGCAGGGCTATGAAGGCGAGGCCTGCGGCGAATGCGGCAACTACACGCTGGTGCGCAACGGGACCTGCATGAAGTGCAACACCTGCGGCTCCACGAGCGGGTGCAGCTGAGGAGCCGGGCGATGGAGCTGAGAGATTTCAGGGGGTCCTTCCGGATCGACGGTCGCGAGACGGACCGGATGGACCTTCGCATCCTGCTCACCATCGGCGGCGGTGAAACCCACGGGTCGGGCGCGTTCCGCGTGCCTGCCGCGATGATCGGCACGGAGACGGGCGGTCCGCTGACCTTCGTGACCGAGGCTGGTGACGAGATCACCGTCGTCGTGCGGGAGTTCGACCTGACGCAGGGGGTGGCCTACTTCCTGACCGAGGGCGAGGTGCCCGCGCTGCCCAGGGCGCGCGACGCCGGGTAGACGAGAACGAGACACGGGGCGGGTGCGCTCGCCCCTGACGCGGATAGGGCCGCAGGCAGAAAGATACCGGGCGGTACGAACGATGAGCCTTATCAGCGAAACTGGGGAGCCTTCGGGCTCCCCTTTTTCTTTGGCGCAGGCGACCTATTGCGATAGGTCCGGGCGGAATTTGCCAATAATGACAAAGGTTTGTCGGCGCGGTTTGGCGCGACGCATGAGGGTCAGCGTTTGCGGATGATATAGGCGGTTGTGCCATCGTCCTCTTGCGTGTCGATCAGCTCGTGGCCCTGTTCGGCGCAGAAATGCGGCACGTCGATCACCGCCACGGGGTCGGTGGCCAGAAGGCGCAGGATCTGGCCGTCGGCCATCGACCGCAGGGCCTTGCCCGCTTTCAGCACGGGCCAGGGGCACATGAGGCCCGTCGCGTCGATCTCCACGTCGAATTTCATGGCCCGGTCCGTAGCGCAGCGCGTGTTACAAGTCCATCGCCCGGATGTGACGCTTTGACAGGTGACGTCGCGCGCGGCGCGCGGTAGGGATCGGCCATGTTCGGGATAGACCTCATCGACGCGAGCCTTCTGCCCGCGCTCCTCATCGCGCTCGTCGCGGGACTTCTGAGTTTCCTCAGCCCCTGTGTGCTGCCCATCGTGCCGCCTTACCTCGCCTATATGTCGGGGGTGAGCGTCACGGAGTTGTCGGAGGGTCAGAAAGCCTCCCGCAAGGCCTCATTGGCGGCGCTGTTTTTCGTTCTGGGTCTGTCGACGGTGTTCCTGTTCATGGGATTCGCTGCGTCGGCCTTTGGCGCGTTTTTCTTGCAAAACCAAAGCGTTTTCAACGCGGTGGCCGGCATCGTGGTCATGGTGTTCGGGGCGCATTTCCTTGGCATCTTCACGATTCCCTTCCTCAACCGCGAAGCGCGGCTGGATGCGGGCGATCAGGGGGGATCGGCTTTTGGCGCCTATCTGCTGGGTCTCGCCTTCGCCTTTGGCTGGACGCCCTGCATCGGCCCGCAACTGGGGGCGATCCTGTCGCTTGCCGCTTCGGAGGCGGATGTGGCGCGGGGCACGCTGCTGCTCGGTGTCTATGCCGCCGGGCTGGGCATTCCGTTCCTGCTGGTCGCCGCGTTCTTTCCCCGCATGACGCGCGTCATGGGATGGATGAAACGGCACATGGAGCGGATCGAGCGGATCATGGGGCTGCTTCTGTGGACCATCGGGCTGCTCATGCTCACGGGCGGCTTCTCGGCCTTCTCCTACTGGCTGCTCGAAACCTTCCCGGCGCTCGCGGTTCTGGGCTGAGTTTCGCCGCGCTGGCGCGCGCCGACCCGCGCGGGGGCGCTGCCCCCGCACCCCCGAGGTATTTTCGGACCAAAGAAGAGGGGACGCGCGCCCGGATTGTCGCCGTTGGGGCTTATTTTCGTCGAAAACGATGGGTATCGTTTCGGCGAGAGGCAAGGCGACATGACGGACGGGCAGGGACAGACGGTCAGGCGGCGGCGGGTGTTCTACATCCCCGGCTATGATCCGATTCATCCGCGCCGCTACCGCGAGCTTTACCGGAGCGAAGGCGCGGCCCAGGCCGGGATTTCCGGCTATGGGATCGGGCTGGTGGGCCGGCAGGGTGGCGCGACCTATGGCTGGCAGGTTGATGGCGCGATCGAGGGGGGCGAGGTCGAGGCGGAGTTCGACGTGCTCGTCTGGTCAGACATCGTGCGCGATTCGATGGAGCTGAATATTCCCCAGACCTATCTGCTGATGGCGCGCACCGCCTGGACCTATATCGGGTCGGGGGCGCTGTGGCGGCTGATGCGGCTGCGCAAGGGGCCGGTGCTGGCGGCGCTTTATCCGGTGGCGATGCTGATCCTGCAAATGGTCGTGGCCGGTCTCGGCGGGTGGATCGTCGGGCAGGTATTGCATTGGGCAGCGGGGCTTCTGGTCGCAGGGGTCCTGCCCAACCTTTTGTTCTGGCTGGCCTTTGTAGCGGTCCTCGTCGTGGTGCTGCGCGCGTTCCGGCGCTATGACAACAAGCTGTTCGTCTACTACCTGATGCATGACTATGCCTATTCGGCGCGCTCCAAGGGGGCCAATCCACCGGAGCTGGAGGGGCGGATGGCGGTCTTCGCCGACCAGATCGCGGCGGCGCTGGAGGAGGACGTGGACGAGGTGCTGGTCGTGGGCCATTCCTCGGGTGCGCATCTGGGGGTGTCGATCCTGGCCGACCTCGACCGGGCGGGGCGGATTCCGGCGGACGGCCCGGCGCTCGGGTTTCTGTCATTGGGGCAGGTGGTGCCGATGGTGTCGTTTTTGCGCGATGCGGGGCGGCTGCGGCGCGACCTGCATGATCTGTCCACCTCGGACAGCCTGTTCTGGCTCGACGTGACCGCGCCGGGGGATGGCTGCGCCTTTGCGCTGTGCGACCCGGTTGCCGTGTCGGGCGTGGCGCCCGAGGGCCAGCGCTGGCCCCTGGTCATCTCGGCCGCCTTCACGCAGACGCTTTCGCCCGAGCGGTGGGCGGAGTTGCGGTGGCGGTTTTTCCGGCTGCATTTCCAGTATCTCTGCGCCTTCGACCGGCCCGGCGACTACGACTATTTCCGGATCACGGCGGGGCCGAGGACGCTGGCTGAAAGATACGCGGGACGCGCGCCGTCGCAGAGCCGGATCACGCGGGCGGCGTCGAAATTCACGAGCATGGCGCCGTGATGCAGCCGCCAAAGCCAACACCCCGGCCCGGCAAGGTGTCGCTGCGCCGCTATGCGCGGCTGTTTCGGCAGGACATTCTGTCGGCCCAGCCAGGGCATCTGTACCGCGCCTGGATGGCGGAATTCCGAACGCCGTTCTTCCGGTCTTACCTGTGCAACGATCCCGTCTTGACGCGGTTGGTGCTGAAGGAGCGGCCGGACGATTTTCCCAAGTCCAACCGGATTCGCGAGGGGCTTGCGCCACTTCTGGGCAATTCGGTTTTCGTGACCAATGGCGAGACGTGGAAGCGGCAGCGGCGCATCATCGACCCGGCCTTCGAGGGCGGGCGGCTGCGCGATACCTTCCCGGCAATGTGGGCGGCGGGCGAGGCCGCGGCGGCGCGGATGGCGGCGCGCGCCGGGGAATCGATCGACGTGGAGCCCGAGACCAGCCATGCGGCGGCGGACGTGATTTTCCGCACGTTGTTCTCGATTCCGATCGAGGATGAGACGGCGAGCGCGGTGTTCGAGAAATTCCGGGAGCACCAGCGCGCGCAGCCGGTCTTGAACCTCGGGGCCGTGCTGCCCCTTCCCAAATGGTTCCCGCGCTTTCACAGCCGGGAGACGAAGCGCACGGCGCGTGATATCCGGGCGCTCATTACCCGGCTGACGGCCGACCGGATGGACGAGATCGCGGCGGGGACCGCGCCCGACGATCTGGCCACCAAGATCATGACGACCGCCGACCCGGTGACGGGCGAGACCTTCGATACCGAGGAAATGGTCGATCAGGTCGCGATCTTCTTCCTCGCCGGACATGAAACGTCGGCTTCGGCGCTGGCCTGGACGCTCTACCTGCTGGCCATGTTTCCCGACTGGCAGGACCGGGTGGCGGCGGAGGCGACAGAGCGGCTGGGGACGGCGCCGGAGTTCGGTGTCGTGTCGAAGCTGAGCGTGGCGCGCGACGTGTTTCGCGAGGCGCTGAGGCTCTATCCGCCGGTGCCGATGATGGTGCGTGAGGCCGCCTGTCCGGAACATTTCCGCGACCGGGAGGTGCCCAAGGGCAGCCAGATCGTCCTGAGCCCGTGGCACCAGCACCGGCATGAGCGGCTGTGGGACCGGCCGGACGATTTCGACCCGGGGCGCTTTGCGACCGAGAATGGCAAGACCTGTCTGCGCGAGGCGTTCATGCCGTTTTCCGCAGGTCAACGGGTCTGCACCGGGGCGGGCTTCGCGATGGTGGAGGGGCCGCTCCTCATCGCCATGCTCCTGCGCGCCTGCCGGTTCGAGCTGGTGGCGGAGAAACCCGCGATGCCGGTCGCGCATCTGACGGTGCGGGGGCGGGACGGGATCTGGCTGAAAGTCTCGCGACGCTGAGGCGCGGGGTCGCCGCGTGTGCGCGCGTCGGGTTTCGCCGCCATTTCCCTGCTTCGCAACGAAAAACGCGCCCCGGTCCGTTCGGGGCGCGTCTGATTTTCTGTGTCGATCCGTCGGCGGATCAGCCGTCGTAGTCGACTTCCTGCGTGATGCGCAGCGCGTCGGGGCGCAGTTTCGCGAGGTCCATGAGGTTCACGTCGTCCGCCGTGAACTCGCCCCAGCTATCAACCAGGTCGGAGTTCGGCACGCCCTCGGCCACCGGGTATTCGTAGACCGCTTCGGCATAGATCGCCTGCGCTTCATCGGAGGCGAGGAATTCCATGAAGGCGACCGCGTCCTCACGGTGCGGCGCGGCCTTGGTCAGCGCCATGCCGGAGACGTTGACATGGGTGCCTGCGCCTTCGAACTCCGGGAACTCGATGCGCACGGAATTGGCCCATTCGGTCTGTTCCTCGTCCTCGAGCATCGCACCCATGTAGTAGGTGTTGCCGATGGAGATGTCGCATTCGCCGGCCCAGATGGATTTGACCTGCGCGCGGTCATTGCCCTGAGGCTTCTGCGCGAGGTTGGCCTTTAGGCCTTCGAGCCACTCCTTGGCACCGTCTTCGCCCAGGTGATGGATCGCGGCGGAGGTCAGGGCGACCATGTAGGCATGGGTGCCGGAGCGGGTGCAGATGCGCCCCTCCCATTTGGGGTCGGCCAAGTCCTCATAGGTCGTCACCTCGCCCTCATCCACGCGCTCCTGGGAGGCATAGACGACGCGGGCGCGGCGGGTGAGGCCGAACCACTCGTTGCCCGGATCGCGGTATTCCGCCGGAATCTGGTCGGCGAGCACGTCGCTCTCGACCGGCTGCGTGACATCCGCCTCGACCAGCTCGGACAGGCGCGAGATGTCGGTGGTCAGGACGACGTCGGCGGGGGAGCGCTGGCCCTCGGCCTGAAGGCGCTCGACCATGCCGGTGTTGAGGAAGGCCACGTTGACCTCGATTCCGGTTTCCTCCGTGAAGGCGTCGACCAGCGGCTGGATCAGCTCGGGCTGGCGATAGGAATAGACGTTGACCTCTGCCATGGCGGGGAGCGCGGTGGCGGCGAGGCAGGCGGTTGTGATGGTTGTGCGAAGCATCGAAATCTCCCGTTTGCTTTCGGTGGCGGTTAAACCTGAGTGTTTTGGTCGGGTCAATACCCGAGTGAAGAAATCAGGTTTTTTTCGCTGCCCGCTCCTCGGCTTTCACGGCGTCCCACAGGGCGTCCATTTCGGCGAGGTCGCTGTCTTCCGGCCGCTTGCCCGCCGCGGCGAGCCGGGCCTCGATCTGACCAAACCGGCGCACGAATTTCGCGTTTGTGCCGCGCAGGGCAGCCTCCGGGTCGACGTCCAGATGGCGGGCCACGTTGGCCAGCACGAACAGGAGGTCCCCGATCTCCTCGGTCACCTCGGCATGGGTGAGGCTTTCGCGCGCCTCGACCACCTCGCGCGCCTCTTCGGCCACCTTGTCCAGCACGGGATCGATTTCGGGCCAGTCGAATCCCACGCGGGCGGCCCGCTTTTGGAGCTTCATCGCCCGCAGGAGGGCGGGCAGGCCCAACGCCACGTCATCCAGCACGCCCGTTCGGGCCTTGGCGGCGCGTTCGGCGGCCTTGATCGTCTCCCAGTCCGCGGTCTGTTGCTCGGCGGACTTGTCGCGGCTTTCCGTGCCGAAGACATGGGGGTGGCGGGCCACCATCTTGTCGGACATCTGGTTGGCGACGTCGTCGATGTCGAACCAGCCGCGCTCATCCGCCATCTGGGCGTGGAACACCGACTGGAACAGCAGATCGCCCAACTCGCCCTTGAGGTCGTCCCACGCCTCGCGCTCGATCGCGTCGGCGACCTCATAGGCCTCCTCGATCGTGTAGGGCGCGATGGTCGCGAAGTCCTGCTCGATGTCCCAGGGGCAGCCCGTCTCGGGGTCACGCAGGCGGCGCATGATCTCGATCAGCCGGGGCATCCCGCCCTTGGGGTCGTGGATGAGGTCGTCGGAACGGGTCATGGGCACCTCCTTGGTCGCCACAGGCCTAGCAAAGCGCGCGCGGCGCTGCCAGCGCTTGCGGGCGGGCAGGGGCGGTGGCAACGTGGCCGCACCGAGAATGGGAGGCGACATGGCGCTCGAAGATGCAAAGAACGAGGTGGACGCGGCCTTCACCCGGTCGGACCTCAAGGGGCCGGGGTTCGAGAACACCTTTGCCGGGGCGACGAGCTTTCTGCGCCGCCGCTACACCAAGGACCTGACGCAGGCCGATGCGGCGGTGACCGGCATCCCGTTCGATCAGTCGGTGACCAACCGGCCCGGCACCCGCCTTGGCCCGCGCGCGATCCGGGAGGCATCGGCGCTCCAGTCCCCGGATGCGCCCTATGGCTGGGGCTATGACGTGATGAGCGACTTCGCCATCGCGGACTACGGCGACATGGCCTTTGACTATGCCTATCCCGCCGGTGTGCCGCAGCGGATCGAGGCGCATATCGCCGGCATCCTCGCACAGGACTGCGCGGTAGTCACACTGGGCGGGGACCATTCGATCACCCTGCCGATCCTGCGGGCCCATGTGGCGAAACACGGCCCCCTCGCGCTGGTGCAGTTCGACGCCCATACGGACAGCTGGCCGGATGACGACCCGTCCCGCGTGGATCACGGCACCTTCGTCTACAAGGCGGTGAAGGAGGGGCTGATCGACGTGCCGCGCTCGATCCAGATCGGGATCCGCACCACGAACGAGGATCCGATGGGGATCACCATCGTCGACGCGCCGGAGGTGCACCGCATCGGGCCCGCCGCCGTTGTGGAGCGTATTCGCGAGACGGTGGGGGCCGGCCCGGCCTATCTCACCTTCGACATCGACGGGCTGGACCCGGCCTTCGCGCCGGGGACGGGAACGCCGGTCTGGGGCGGGCTGTCGTCTGGACAGGCGGCGGCGATCCTGCGCGGCATGGCCGGACTCGACATCGTGGGCGGCGACGTGGTGGAAGTGTCGCCCCCATTCGACACAACCGGCGCGACGGCCATTGCCGCCGCGCATGTGGCCACGGACATCCTCAGCCTCTGGGGCTACACGCGCCGCTGACCCCTTCTTCGTTCCCGAAATACTTCAGGGGGAGGTCGCATTTGCCTGCAAATGCGGCCCCGGGGGACTGGTCCCCCGCCGCGTGTGCCCGCCGAAGGCGGGGATGCGCAAACCCTGCGCGGGCGTCAGCCCGCACGATCTGGCACCGCCTACTCGCAGCGCTCCCACTCGGCGACGAACCCGTCGCGGATGACGTAGACCCCGGCATCCGAGGTCATCAGCATCACCCGCTCGGTGGAGGACATGCCTTCGCCCATGCATTCCATGTCGTACAGCGTCGCGCTCATGGCGCGCACGTCGACCGGGTCCGACAGAGTACAGGCATTTTCCACACCCTGAAGCTCGCCGCCACCGATGGCGACCGCCCCGCCGTCCATGCCGATGCTGGTGCAATCCCACCAATCCATGCCGGCCGGTCTGTAGATGCCGTCATATGCCTGCGCCACGGCGAGGCCGGGCAGGCAGCAGGCGACCAATATGCCGCGTATCATCATTCCAATCTCCGAAATTCCGGTTACCCTGTGGTGCACCTTAACAGCCCGGAGGCTTCATGCTCCTGAAAATCATCGCCGTCCTGATCGCCCTTGTTATCGTTTTCGGCATCTGGGTGCGCGTCTCTCCGCTGCCGGCGGACCGGTTCGCCGAGAAACCGGGGCCGAATGAGCCCGGCGCGCATCCGATGACGGGGGGCATCAAGGTGGTGCGCCCCTTGGCCGACCTGCCGCCGGATGCGTTCGAGGCGCTGACGTCCATCGCCGCCGCCACCCCCCGGACCGAGCGTGTGGGGGACGGGGACGACCCGGCGGCCTTTGTCACCCGGTCAAAGCTGTGGGCATTCCCGGATATCGCGACGATCTGGGTGGAGGGCGGCAATCTCCATGTCTATTCCCACCTCGTTTTCGGGCAGGGCGACATGGGCGTGAACGCGGCGCGGGTCAGCCGGTGGTTCGACCGGCTCGCGTCCCAGTCCTGAGGTCACGCAGTCCGCGCCGGTGGGTTTCCATGACGGCGTGTTCAGCGTCATTTCGCAGCGCGCGATGAAGGCCCGGCCGTCGACGGTGAGGCAGATCTCCTGACCGAGCTCGACGCGTGTGCCGGTCCGGTCGGTGCAGAAGCAATCCGGGTCGGCGGCAGCGGGCGCCGCGATGAGGGCGAAGAGGGCCAGAAACCTGTTCATGCATCATGCTAGCGCGTAACACGCCCTTGACCAAATCACGGCTTTGGGCGACGAGACCGCATGGTGCCTCTCGACAAACTCGACGCGATCACGCAGCGCTTCCAGTATCTGGAGGCGCGCATGTCCGAAGGCCTGTCGGGCGACCAGATCGCCGAGGTCGGACGGGAATATGCCGAGCTGAAGCCGGTGGTCGAGGAGATCGCGGCCTTTCGCCAGCTTCTGTCCGACATCGACGAGGCCGAGGCGATGCTGGCCGATCCCGAGATGCGCGAGCTGGCCGAGGACGAGTTGCCGGGCCTCAAGGACCGTCTGCCGGAGATGGAGCAGGCGATGCGCGTGGCGCTCCTGCCGCGGGACACGGCCGATGCGCGCCCGGCGCTGATCGAGATCCGGCCCGGTACCGGGGGCGACGAAGCCTCGCTCTTTGCCGGTGATCTTGCCCGGATGTACCAGCGCTATGCCGAGGCGCGGGGCTGGCGTTTCGAGGTTCTGGAGCAGAGCCTGTCCGAAGTCGGCGGCGTGAAGGACATGGTCGCGCGTATCTCCGGTGACGGTGTTTTCGCGCGGCTGAAGTTCGAAAGCGGCGTGCACCGGGTGCAGCGGGTGCCGGAGACTGAGAGCGGCGGGCGCATCCATACCTCGGCGGCCACGGTGGCGGTGCTGCCGGAGGCCGAGGACGTGGATATCCAGATCGACGCAAACGACCTGCGCATCGACACGATGCGCTCCTCCGGGGCCGGAGGACAGCATGTGAACACGACCGATTCCGCTGTGCGCATCACCCATATTCCGACCGGCCTCGTCGTCACCAGCTCCGAGAAATCCCAGCACCGCAACCGCGAGATCGCGATGCAGGTGCTCAAGACCCGGCTTTTCGACATGGAACGCGAGCGGGCGCATGACGAACGCGCCGCCAGCCGCAAGGCGCAGGTGGGGACGGGTGATCGGTCGGAGCGCATCCGCACCTACAACTTCCCGCAGGGCCGGATGACGGATCACCGCATCAACCTCACGCTTTACAAGCTGGCGGATGTGATGGCGGGGGCGCTGGACGAGATCATCGATGCGCTGATCGAAGCGGATCAGGCCGCGAAACTGGCGGAACTCGACGCATGACCCTGGGCGAGGCGCTGGCCGCGGCCACCGACCGGCTGCGCCGTGCGGGGATCGAGGGCGCGGCGCGCGATGCCCAGCGGCTCGTGGCACATGCGACGGGTCTGGATGCTCTGCGCCTGACGCTGGAGCGCGACATGGCGGTTGCAAAGGACGCGTCGGCGCGGCTCGACGGCTATCTCGCCCGGCGCGAAGCACGCGAGCCTGTGTCCAAGATCCTGGGCCACCGCGCCTTCTGGGGGCGTGACTTCGCCGTGACGCCCGACGTGCTCGACCCGCGGCCCGAGACGGAAAGCCTGATCGCGCTGGCGCTGGAGGGCGGGCCGGCGGCGCGTGTGCTCGACCTTGGGACCGGGAGCGGCATCCTCGCCGTGACGCTGGCCGCCGAATGGACGCAGGCGCGCGTCATGGCGACCGACCTGTCGCCCCCGGCGCTGGAGGTTGCGCGGGCGAATGCTGCAACGCATGGCGTCGGCGGGCGGGTATCTTTCGCGGTGTCGGACTGGTTCGACCGGGTGAACGGCGTTTTCGAACTCATCGTGTCGAACCCGCCCTACATCGCGGCCTCCGAGATGCCGTCGCTCGCGCCCGAGGTTCTGGGATTCGATCCCCATCTTGCGCTCAGTCCCGGCGGCGACGGGCTTGGGCCTTATCGGGCGATCGCGGCCGGGGCCGGGGCGCATCTTGCGCCCGGCGGTCGTCTTCTGGTCGAGATCGGTCACCGGCAGGGTCCGGCCGTGGCCGGGATTTTCACCGAGGCAGGCCTTGAAGACGTGCGCGTTCACCCCGACATGGATAACAGAGACAGGGTCGTTTCGGCCCGTCACGGCGCTTCCTAACGAAATTTCAGGGTTTTCACGCCACAAAGTGGCAAGATTCCCCGGTTATCGTTCGGAAACGCCGAAAATGCCCTTGTCATGCAGGCATCTGCGTGTTTACTCAAGGACAGCACCTGACGAGGACCCGTCCTCTCGGTGCGACAAGCCGACAAGCCGGACCGCAGAGACGCAGCGGAGTAGCTGCGCGGACCGAGAGCCAGAAAACAGGCTGGATACAGGACCTTATGAGATCTTCGAAATCACGTTCGCGCGGGAAGAACAACCGTAACCGCTCCCCCTCCAACAACATCAACCGGGTGTTCGACTCGTCCGGTCCGGAGGGAAAAGTGCGCGGGACCCCGCAGCAGATCATCGACAAGTACACGCAGCTTTCGCGCGATGCCTTTCTGGGCAACGACCGCGTGGCCGGCGAGAACTTTCAACAGCACGCCGAGCATTATGCGCGCCTGCTGTCCGAAGCCCAGCGTGACGCGGAAAGCAAGCGTCAGCAGCAGGGGCAGGGCCAGCCTCAGAACCAGGGCGGCAACAACAATGCCGGTCAGAATGGTGACGGCCAGAACAATGGCGGCCAGAACACCGGTGGCCAGAACGGTCAGGGCAACAACGGGCAGGGCAACAACGGCCAGTCCGGTGGCAATGAGCGCAAGGACCGTGACGCCCAGCGCCGCAACGAAAAGCAGAAGCGCCAGAGGGATTACGACGATCCCGGTGCGACGCCCCAGCCCGACGTGATCGAGGCCGAGGCCGACAGCGGTCTGGTCGAGACGCCGGAAGAGGCGCGCAAGCGCGAGAGCTCGGAAGAGAAACCGAAAAAGCCCCGCGCCCCGCGCAAACCCCGCGCGAAAAAGGCAGAGGCCGGCGATGAGGCCCAGCCGCAGCAGGACTCGCCCGACGGTGGCGCGACCGAAGCGGCGGAGTGACCTCTCCGACAGTTCGAGAAAAGGCCGCCTTTCTGGCGGCCTTTTTCGTTTGGGGTCCGGGCTTGTGTGTCGCCGGACGTAACGGCGATCAATCGTCCCCGTAGGCCAGCAAACGCACCTCGCCGGTCGTCGTGTGGAACGCGTAGAGCCGGAACCTGGTCGCGTCTGGATATGCCTGCGCGGGATCGGCGGTGGCGGAGGCGAGGAGCCAGCCGTCGCGATAGAGATGCGGTCGCAGGGGCGGGCTGTGCTCATTGCCGTAGTCGAAAAGGTCCGTGAGACCGGGCAACCGGGTGGTCGGGACGAACACCTGGGTCCGCGCGCCGTCGAGCGAGAAGGTTCGGATGTCGCCGGGGCGGGAGAAGGCGCCGGTGGTGATGAGCGTTTGCGTCGCGGGATCGAAGATCAGGCCGGAAGCATCGTAGTCGTCGAGCGCGGCCACGACGCGCCACGCGCCGGTTCGGCCGTCCACCCCGTAGATATACCCGACGCCGCCGTAGGTCAGGGCGTAGATCATGCCGGATGCGGGGTCGTGGACGCTGGCGGCTGGCAGCAGAACGGGCGGCACCGTGTCGGGCACGGGAAAGTGTCGGACCCCCGTGGGGTCGGTGAGTGTGATGCCGCTTTGGTCGAAGGTCAGGGTGTGTCCGACCGTGTCGGTGGCACCCGGCCTGTCGCGCAGCGCGGCGGGCAGGTCGTCGGTGCGTCCGATTTGCGTGGCGAGGTAGTCGTGCGACAGGGCAGCGGCCCCAGTGTCGAGCCGGTCCACCCGGAGCGGCGCGGACCCGGCCCGGTGCATCCCGTGGAAGCTGGCGATCCGGTCGGTGCCGAAACGCCGGGTAAGGGAGGTGAGCAGGGCGCGGAAATGGACGCCCACCGGTTTGTAGACGAGGGGGAGGTCCGGCGTGGCGACCCCGACCATCGGGATGCCCGACAGGGTGACACGGCTGTTCCCGGTTTCGCGCCCGCCCCGGATAACCTCGACCAGCCGCGTCTCCGGCGTGGTCTCGATCCGCCAGTGCGTCTCACCCCCGTCGAGCAGAACGAGCGCGACATCGGCATCCGGGCGATCGACGAGAACGCGGGATTCGGGCAGGGCGTAGAAATCGTCAGTCTGGCGCCCCTTGCCGATGGCGATGACGTGAACCTCGACTTCTGCGCGGACCGGCGTGCAGATCACGAGGATCAGGCAGGCCAGCGCGGCGATCAGTCGATGTCTGGCAGCGTCCATGTCGCCCGTTTCGCCCCCCCGCCCGCAAATCCGCGCTTCGCTGTCACGAGCGTAGCGTGATGGCGCTGGCCGGTCGAGGCAGGCGGTGGCCCCAACGAAAAAGGCCGCCCTCGCAGGCGGCCTTTCGTCTGGGATGGCAGGGCGATCAGGCGTTGGCCGTCGCGTTTTCCTTGAGCCATTTCAGCACGTTCTCGGGCGAGCTTTCGCCATAGGGGTCGTCGGCGTGGTTGTCGGACATGCCCGGCTCGACGAAGAGCGCCTCGATCACACCGTCGTTCACGACGGCGGCGTAGCGCCACGAACGCGCGCCGAAGCCCAAGTTGTCCTTGGCCACGAGCATGCCCATCGCCTTGGTGAAGGCGCCGGAGCCGTCCGGAATGACCTTCACGTTCTCGAGCTTCTGGTCGATGGCCCACTTGTTCATCACGAAGCTGTCGTTCACCGACATGCAGTAGATGTCGTCGATCCCTTCGGCCTGAAAGTCGCCAAAACCCTTTTCAAAACCCGGAAGCTGGTAGGTCGAGCAGGTCGGCGTGAAGGCGCCGGGGAGCGAGAAGAGCACGACGCGCTTGCCGGCGAAGTAGTCGTCCGAGGTCATTTCCTGCCAGCGGAAGGGGTTGGGTCCGCCGACGCTTTCGTCGCGGACGCGGGTCTGGAAGGTGCAGGCGGGAACGCGGTCACCGATGTTCATGAGTCTCTCCAGTCTGGACAAAATTCGGCCCGGTCGGGCGGGCCCGCCGGGGTATGGACCGTAGATACATACTGCAACCGCAGAAACAATGCCGCAGCGCGTCATGGCTCGTATGCAGCGAGTGCAAACCTGCCTTGCGTGGCGTGAGCCATGTGTCGCGGTCATGTCGGATAACGGGATTTCGCGGTGACAATCGTGGCGGAAAAGTTATATGTGGGCCGAGACGGAGGATGACATGCGTGACTTGACGACGCCGCAGGGCCGGCACCCCGAAAAGGCCCATCGCCCCGACAACGCCCAGCCGAAGAAGCCCGACTGGATTCGCGTGCGCGCGCCGGGTGGCAAGGGCTATGCCGAGACGCACAAGATCATGCGCGAGCACAAGCTCTCGACAGTCTGCGAAGAGGCTGGCTGTCCGAACGTCGGCGAATGCTGGAGCCAGGGTCACGCGACCATGATGATCATGGGCGAGATCTGCACGCGGGGCTGCACCTTCTGCAACGTGGCCACGGGGCGGCCCGATGCGCTCGACGCGTTCGAGCCGGGGCGGGTCGCCGATGCGGTGAAGAAGCTGGGTCTGAACCATGTGGTCATCACCAGCGTGGACCGTGACGATGTGGAAGATGGCGGGGCGGAGCATTTCGCCATGACCATCCGGGCCGTGCGCCGTCATGCGCCGGACACGACGATCGAGATCCTGACGCCCGATTTCCTCAAATGCGCCCCCGAGGCGCTGGAAGTGGTCGTCGCGGCCAAGCCGGACGTGTTCAACCACAACCTTGAAACCGTCCCCGGTCTTTACCCCGAGGTGCGCCCGGGTGCGCGCTATTTCCATTCCCTGCGGCTCTTGCAGCGGGTGAAGGAGCTGGACCCCGGCATGTTCACCAAGTCGGGGATCATGGTGGGTCTGGGCGAGGATCACGCGCAGGTGTCGCAGGTCATGGACGACATGCGGGCCGCCGACATCGATTTCCTCACCATCGGGCAATACCTGCAACCGACGCCCAAGCATCACCGCGTGGACCGCTTCGTGACGCCGGACGAGTTCAAGGCCTATGAGAACGCGGCCTATGGCAAGGGCTTCCTGATGGTGTCGGCCACGCCGCTTACCCGGTCGTCCTATCACGCCGGCGACGACTTCGCGCGGCTGCGTGATGCCCGCAACGCCAAGCTCGGCCGCGCATGACCCCTGAAGAGGCGGAGGCGATCGGGCAGGATATCCTCGCCCGGCAGCCGTTCTCGAACGCACTCGGGGTCGAGATCGTTTCGCTCACCGTTGGCACCTGCGCATTGCGGCTCCCGCTCGAGGAGCGGCACACCCAGCATCTGGGCATGGCGCATGGCGGGGTCGTGGCGTCGCTCGCCGATATGGCGCTCGCCTTCGCGGGCGGGCTGCTCATGGGTGAGGGGAGCGTGACGCAGGAGTTCAAGATCAACTTCCTGCGCCCCGGCAAGGGCGAGGCGCTGGTTGCGCGGTCCGAAGTGGTCGGCTCGGGGCGCAACCAAGCCGTCGTGCGCGCTGATGTGCTGTCGGTCGAGGGTGGCGCGGAGAAGCTTTGCGCCACCGCGCAGGGGACCATCATGCGCGCCGCGCGCTGACGCGCTTACCGGATCGGCAACGCCTTGATATAGGCCGCGATGGCCGCGCGATCCTCCTCCGGGAGCGCCGCGAGGTTTTCCACCACCAAAGCCATATGCCCGCCCGCCGTGTCGAATTCCGGGGTGAAGCCGGAGGTGAAATATTCCACCAGTTCGGCCTCGGACCACGACATTTCCGGTGGCGTGAGGTCGGGGAAAGTGCCGCGCCCGGCGGGGTTCGGCGCCCCGGTGAGCCAGTTCGCACCCTCCTTGAGCCCGCCCAGCGCGTTGCGCGGCGTGTGACATTCGGCGCAGTGGCCCATCGCTTCGACCAGTTCGCGCCCGCGGGTCAGTTCGGGGGACAGGTCGCCCTCCATCGCCCAGCCCTCGTTCAGGAACAGGAGCTTCCATCCGCCCAGAGCGAGGCGGATGTTGAAGGGAAAGCTTATGTCATGGGGCTGCGATGGCGTGGCATCGGCGGGCAGATCCTGCATGTAGGCGTGCAGGTCCACCACGTCCTGCGGGTCGAGGTGGATATAGGCGCCATAGGGCAGGACCGGGTAGTAATGCTGGTTATCAGGCGAGGTGCCGTGGTGGAGCGCATTCCAGAGGTCGATGGCCGTCCAGTCGCCGATCCCGGCGTCCGGGTCCATCGAGATGTTGGGGGCATGGAAGGTGCCGAAGGGCGAGGGGAATTCCTGACCGCCTGAAAGCACCAGCTTAGCCTCACCCTCGAACCCCTTGGCCATATGGCATGAGGCGCAGCCGGAAGCAGTGAACACGGTTTCGCCATGGGCGGGGTCCGCGGTCAGGCCCGCGAGCACCTCTGGCCCGTCGGTCTTGGGTCGGGTGAACCACAGGCCGATGGCTGCGACGATCACGACGAGGACGATCAGGCGAAGGACGAGGCGCATCGGGGACTCCCGGACAGGGGCAGGGCCGGGGCGTCGCCACCCCGGCCCGCGTTAACGAAACTGGCGCAGCTTACTCGGGCTGCCTGTATGCTTTGTGACAGTCTCCGCAGGCGCCGCCAAGAGCGCCCATCGCGCCTTGCAGGGATTCGAGGCTTTCGCCCGCGGCGGTCTCCATTGCGGCGGCGGCCTCGTTCAGCGCGACGGCCTTCTCGATGACGCCGTCCATATCGGTCCAGATGGCGGGCAGGGCGCGGGTGCCTTCGATGTCGTCGGTGGAGGTGCCCGGCGCCCACATCGGCCCCTGGTTCATGCTGGACAGCTTGACGAGGTTCTGCGCGGCGGCGGTCGCGGCCTCGGCGTCGTAGTCCATGTTCCCCTGCGCCATCGCGCCGATGGTGCCGAGGTTGAAGGCGTAAAGCTGCATCGTGGCCTGTCGTGCCTTGACCGAGGCGGGCACGCCGGCCTCGTGGCTGGCGGCAGTCACGCCCCCGGCGATCGTGCCGGCGGCGGCAAGGCCGAGGAGTATCGTGCGGACGGATTTCATGGCTGTCTCTCCCGTTGGGTTGTTGGCTGCTTGCCACGCTACCTGTTAGGTATCTTGGAGGAAGTCAGGAAAATCGCAAAGGCTCTGTGCAAAATGAAACAGATGGATTGGGAGGACCTGCGCTATGTCCTTGCCGTGGCGGACGAGGGATCACTGTCCGGGGCCGCGCGCAAGCTGGGGGTCAACCACGCGACGGTGTTACGCAGGGTCAACGGATTCGAGCAAAACATGGCGCTGGCCATCTTCGACAGGACCGCACGGGGCTACCGGATCGCGCCGCGCAGGCGGCGGGTGATCGAGGCGATGCGGGGGGTCGAGGAGGCCGCGCTGAAGGTCGAGCGCGCGATCACGGCGGCGCGATCACCGCTTGCGGGTGTGGTGCGCGTGACCTCCACCGATACCTTCTGCCTCGGCATCCTGCCCGAGATCATTGCAGGGCTTCAGCTTCAGGCCGAGGGGCTGGAGATCGAGCTGAGTTCGCAGAACCAGCACGCGGACCTCGCGCGGCTGGATGCGGATATCGCGGTGCGCCCGGCCGACAAGCTGCCGCCGGAGCTGACCGGGGTGATTGCCGGGCATCTGGGCGTGTCGGTCTATGCCGCACCGGGTGGCGCGGACGCCTGGCTGGGCCTGTCGGGCAGTATCGCGCGGGTAACGCTGGGCGCGAAGATCGGGGAACTGACGGGCGAGGCGCGGGTCGGCGCACGCAGCGACAGCTTTCCGGTGCTGCGCGAAATGGCGGCGGCCGGGCAGGGGCGCGCGATCCTGCCGTGTATTCTTGGTGACGCCGATGCGCGGCTTGTTCGTTTGGATGGGCTCATTCCGCCGACATCGGTGCCGATCTGGGTCGCGTCCCACGTCGATCTGGCCGAAGTGCCGCGCATCCGCGCCGTGCGTGACCTCATCATCACGGGGCTGGAGCGCGCAGGCCCCCGGCTTCTGGGCTCTAACGCGTGAGAGTGGTGCGCGGCGCCCCGTCGACCGTGAGCCAGTCGGGCCAGCCGAACAGCCGTTCGATGGCAAAAAGCGCAAGGCAGACGGCGATCACGGCGAAGAGCATCTTCACCTGCTTCTCGCCCGGCGGCTTGCGCGCCCATTTCGCCATCCGGAAGAAATGGCGCATGTTCCAGTTCATGTTTCGTCCTGCGTATCGGTGAAGCGTACGGTGCCGATGAAGGGCAGGTTGCGATTGCGCTGCGCGAAGTCGATGCCGTAGCCCACGACGAATTCGTCGGGAATTTCGAACCCGATCCAGTCGGCTTTCACGTCCACCTCGCGCCGGGACGGCTTGTCCAGCAGGGCGCAGCAGGCCAGCCGCGCGGGTTCTCGCGAATTCAGGAGCGAGATGACGTGTTTGAGCGTGTGGCCGGTGTCCACGATATCCTCGACCACCAGAACGTCGCGCCCCCCGATCTCGCCACGCAGATCCTTGAGGATGCGCACCTCGCGGCTCGATTCGGTCGAATTGCCATAGGAGGAGGCTTCGAGGAAATCGACCTCCACCGGCAGGTCGAGCTCGCGCACAAGGTCCGCGATGAACACGAAGGAGCCGCGCAGGAGGCCCACGACCACCAGTTTGTCGGTGCCCCGGAACTTGGTCTTGATCTCACGCGCGAGCGCTTCGATCCGCGCTGCGATCGACTTGGCCGAGATCAACTCGTCTATGACATATGGCCGCGACATGGCTCGCCCCCTTGCATCTTGTGCGCATCCTATGGAATTAGCGCCCCGAGTCACGCAGCGAAAGGGCGACATGCCGACACATAGCGACAAGCGCGTCATGCCCTACACGGCCGAGCAGATGTATGACCTCGTGGCCGATGTCGGACGGTATCCGGAGTTCCTCCCGTGGAACTCGGCGGCCCGTGTGCGCAGCGTGGACGAACAGCCCGACGGGACCAAGGTGATGAAGGCCGATCTGGTCATTTCGTTCCGGGTGTTTCGCGAGCGGTTCGGGAGCCATGTGGTGCTCGACCACGACAACATGCGGATCGACACCGAGTATCTGGACGGCCCGTTCAAATACATGAAAAGCTATTGGCAATTTCGTGATCTCGACGCGGGGTGCGAGGTGGAGTTCTTCGTGGATTTCGAGTTCCGCAACGCGATGCTGCGCAACCTGATCGGGGTCGTGTTCAATCAGGCGATGCAGCGGATCGTGAAGGCATTCGAGGATCGGGCGCGCGAGCTTTACGGCTGAGGCGGGCCTCTCAGGGCCGTTTGGCGAGCGGATGGTGCGACAGGACCAGCTCTTTCAGCCGTTCATCCAGCACATGTGTATAGATCTCGGTCGTCGATACGTCTGCATGGCCCAGAAGCGTCTGAATCGCGCGCAGGTCGGCGCCGTGGGCGAGCAAGTGGGTCGCGAAAGCGTGGCGCAGCCTGTGGGGCGTGACCGCATCGGGCGAGACGCCGGCGGCCACCGCGATTTCCTTGATGAGCCCGTGGAACCGGTGCCGAGTCAGGTGCCCGTCCTTGCCCGAGGACGGGAACAGGAAGCGTGACGGCTTGATCCCCTTGGTTCGGGCGTCGTCTTCGGCCGCATCACGCGCGGCAAGCCAGTCGGTCAGGGCCCTGCGGGCCGGGGCCGACAGTGGCACCATGCGTTCCTTGCCGCCCTTGCCCATGACGAGCAGCATACGCGGGTCGCCGCGGGCGGCGGCGACGGGCAGGGTGACGAGTTCGCTGACCCGCATGCCGGTGGCGTAAAGCACCTCCATCAGGCAGGCATTGCGCAGCCGATCGGCCTCGCTGCGCCCGTGCGCGCGGGCTGCGGTGATCAGACGCTCGACTTCCTTTTCCGAGAGGGTCTTGGGAAGTCGGCGGGCTTTTCCGGGGCCGGTGATGCGCAGGGACGGGTTCTCGGTGCGCCAGCCTTCCTCGAAGGCGAAGCGGTAGAGCTGTTTGATGGCCGAGAGGCGGCGGGCACGGGTGGAGACGGCCAGCCCCTGTGCCTCGCAATCGACGAGGTAGGCCTCGATCACGGCGCGGTCGGCGCGGCTCATATCTTCACCCGTTCTGTCAAGAAAACCTGCGAAGTCCTTGAGATCACGGCCATACGCGAGGAGCGTGTTGCGCGATGCGTCGAGTTCGGCGGCCTGCGCCTCGAGGAAGGTGGAAATCCAGGTGTCCGCGTCGCGCGGGCTCATCCCCGGCGCTCCAGGATCAGGAAATCGAGGGCAGCGCGGCGCGCCGTGTCCTCGAGCCCGACCATGCGCAGGAGTGCGATGGCGTCGGCGAGTTCGTCGTAGTCGCCGCGTGTACCCGAGGTGAACAGCGTGAGCGCGCGCAGGATCGCTTCGCCCAGACGGTCGTTGTCCACGAGGTCGGAGAAGCGGGCGGGGATCGCGGTGGCCGTGAAGCCGTCTTTCACGGCCTGCGCCTGATCGTTTGGGGTTTCGAGGGAGGCCACATCGCCACGCGCGACACCGGCGAGGAAGCGATCCTCGGGGTCGGGCGGAACGCCGCCCAGCGCCACGACCTCATAGCGGTCGGTCAAAAGCCCCATGCGGAAGGCGATGCGGCCCGCTACTCCGGGCAGGTCGAGACCCGCGAGCGTCTGCCCGTAAATGCGCGAGATGGGCACTTCGGTCTCGGCCGCGGTCAGCCCGGTCCAGAGGTCGGGCAGAAGGCGCGCGAGTGCGTCACGTTCCTCGGCTTCGACCGCTTCGTCCAGGGACTGGACCAGCCGCACACGCTCCCACACCCCGCCGGAGGCCGCCGGCTCGCGGCGCATGTAGAGCCCGACGAGTTGGTTGTCGGAGACGGCGCCGGTCCGGGCGAGGCGTTCACCGGCTTCCACCTGTGCCTTCCAGCCGATGTTGGACCGAAGGTCGGCCTGCGCGAAGGCGCGCGGCAGGTTGGCGGTAGGCACCGGCTCGCCGATCGCTTCGAACAGCCGGAAGGTCAGCGGCGTCATCCGGCGTGGTGGCGTCAGCGGGGCTTCGCCCTCGAACAGGTCGGGGTCGAGGAAGCGCGACAGGAGGCGGTCCTCGAATTCCGAGATCTCCCTCAGCGCACGGGCATTGGCCATGACGAGCACAGCGCCGTCCCAGTCGCCTTCGCGGGCGAGGCAGAACACGCGGGCGGGGTAGGTCGGCGAGAGGTCGGGAGCCGTTTCCATCGCCTTGCACACGGCGTCTTCCTGACCGATCAGGAGCGCGGCGTCGAACCAGCGGCGCACGACTTCGGGCGAGCTCGGGCCGGCGTTTTCCAGCATCGCATGGGCCTGTTCGACCGCGCCCATGTCGAGAAGCTTGTCGATGCGGGCGAGGAACACGTCTTGTCCGGAGCCACCGCCGGTCTGGGGCGGATCGAGTTCGGCCAGAAGCACTTTCATCAGGAGGGCCTGAAGTGCAGGCAGCATGTCGGCCCGTTCCTCGGCGATCCGGCGCGCGATGGTCGCGGGGTCCGACGCCCCCCAGAGGTCGGCGGGCAGGCCGGTGACATGCGGCGCGAGCAAGCCGATGGCGTCCGGGCGCGTGCCCTGATCCGCGCCGAGCGGGGTCACGGTGACGGCGGCAACCTCGGCCCCGCTCTGGGCCGGTTCCCCGACCGGCGCAGGGCCCAGAGGTTCGTCCGCCGGTGTGGCGAGGCTGTCGGACAGCCAGTTGATCGCCGACATCGGCGTGCCGGGGTCCTGCTGCGCCAGAACGAGGCCGGGCGCGAGCGTCAGAAAGGTCGCGAAGGCGAACCTAGCTTTCATCCAGCGTCACCGTCATGGACTGCTCGGACGCCGGGGGCGTGAGGTCGCCCACATACGCGTAGCCCGCGATTCCGATCGCGCCCAGCACGGCGATGGTCGCCACGAATTTGATGAGCCGCCACAGCATGCCGTCCCCTTTGTGCCTCGTGTTCTATCGGTTCTCGCCCGATCACGGGTTTTGCCCCGCCTGCAAGTCATATATGGCATGTTCGGCGCGGTCACGCCATGTGCCCGCGATCACAAACCCTTCGGCAAGGCGCTGCCAATGGACGCGACTCGGTGAGTTACAGGTTGAGAAAGCCGGTCACGGTTGTCGGCATGATGGGGGCCGGCAAAACCGCCGTGGGCAAGTCGCTTGCCACGCGGTTGGGTGTCCCGTTTCTCGACTCGGATGCCGAGATCGAAGCGGCGGCCAACATGTCCATCGCCGAGGTGTTCGAACGCGATGGAGAGGCGTTTTTCCGTGACCGGGAGGCCGAGGTGATCGCCCGGCTGCTCGCCACCGGGCCGATGGTGCTGTCGACGGGCGGCGGGGCCTTTCTGGCCGAGCGCAACCGGGCCGCCATTTCCGAGGCGGGGGTGTCGATCTGGCTGCGTGCCGATCTGGACCTGTTGTGGCAGCGGGTCCGGCACAAGGCGACCCGGCCGCTCCTGCGCACGCCCGATCCGCGCAAGACGCTGGGCGAGATCTATGCGGCGCGTGAGCATATCTATGCGCTTTCGGATCTCGCGGTGGATGCGGACGCGCGGTATTCCATTTCCGACATGACCGATCACGTCGTGAGGGTTCTGAAGACCCGGCCCGACGTTCTGGAGGCGCGATGAGCATGGAAACCGTTCACGTCGAGTTGGGCGCACGATCATATGACGTGCGGATCGGGCCGGGTCTGCTGTCTCAGGCCGGGGCCCATGTCGCGCCGCTGCTCAATCGTCCGCGCGTGTCCATCGTGACCGAAGCGCGGGTGGCGGGTCTGCATCTGGACGCGTTGCAGGGGGCGCTGAAGGCCGAGGGGATCGAGAGCGAGGCGCTGATCCTGCCGCCCGGGGAGGCGACGAAGGACTGGGCGCATCTGAACCAGACGGTGGAGTGGCTCTTGGACCAGAAGGTCGAGCGCAAGGACGTGGTCGTGGCCTTCGGCGGCGGCGTGATCGGGGACCTCGCGGGGTTCGCGGCCGCGATCCTGCGCCGGGGCGTGCGGTTCGTGCAGATGCCCACGTCGCTCCTCGCGCAGGTCGACAGTTCGGTGGGCGGCAAGACCGGAATCAACTCGCCGCATGGCAAGAACCTTGTCGGGGCGTTCCACCAGCCCGCGCTGGTGCTGGCGGATATCGACGTGCTGGGCACGCTGACCCCGCGCGATTTTCTGGCGGGCTATGGCGAGGTGGTGAAATACGGCGGGCTCGGATCGCTGGACTTCTTCGAGTGGCTGGAGGTCAACGGGCCTGCGCTGGCCGCAGGCGACGTCGCTTTGCGGACCGAGGCGGTGCGCCGGTCAGTGCAGATGAAGGCCGACATCGTGGCGCGCGACGAGACCGAGCAGGGGGACCGGGCGCTTCTGAACCTTGGCCATACTTTCGGCCACGCGCTGGAGGCGGCGACCGGCTATTCCGACCGGCTGCTGCACGGCGAGGGCGTGGCTATCGGTTGCGCGCTGGCCTTCGAGACGTCCGCACGGATGGGGCTGATGAGCCAGGAGGCACCGTCGCGGTTCCGCGAGCACCTTTCGGCAATGGGGATGAAGCGCGACCTTGCCGATATTCCGGGCGACTTGCCCGGGGCCAACGGCCTGATCGACCTTATGGGACAGGACAAGAAGGTCGATGCGGGGCGGATCAAGTTCATCATGGCGCGCGCGATCGGTGAGGCGTTCGTGACCGACGCGGTCGACCTCGCGCTCGTGCACGACATCCTCGAAGAGGAGCTCGCGGGCCGTTAACGGCGGTTGAGGCGGCCCATCACGGTGCGGCGGCTGATGAAGCCCGTCGTCTCTCCGGCCGAGTCCACGACGGCGACGCCGTAAGCGGAGTTGAGGAGCCTCAGCACTTGCGAGAGCGGCGTTTCCGTCTGCACGACCGGCACGTTTGACACCATCGCGCGGGTGATCGGGGCATGTCCCCCGAGTTCGTCGAAGCGCGCTTCCAGGTCTTCGCTGGACAGGAACCCGGTGATCCGGCGGCTCGCACTGTCGACCACGGGAAATTCCGGCACGCCTTCACGCGAGAAGGCGTCGCGCGCGGCGTCAAGGGTGACGGTGCTGCCAAGGGCCTTGAAGCCCGTCGTCATCACCTCGCCCGCCGTAGAGGTGCGGGCAAGGCTGGTGAGGCGGACCTGCTGCATCTCGGCCCGCGCGGCCATGAAGATGAACACGGCGATGAGCGGATAGAACAGGCTGCCGATGTATAGGCCATAGAGGCCGAAAGCGACGGCGAGGGTCTGACCGATGAGCGAGGCGATGCGGGTGGCCGTGAGGCGCGTCGTGACCATCGCGAGCAGGGCGCGCAGGACGCGGCCCCCGTCCATCGGGAAGGCGGGGACCATGTTGAAGGCCGCGAGGATGAGGTTCAGCGTCGCCAGTTCGCGCGGCAGGTCGGCGAAGGTCATGCCGCCGGTCAGCGGCGCGGCCTCGAAACTCAGACCGGCGCCGAACCAGAGGATGACGAAGATCACCACGTTCACGGCGGGACCGGCAAGGGCGACAAGCACTTCCTGCCCCGGTTTCTCCGGGATGCGCAGAAGACGCGCGACGCCACCGATGGGCAGGAGCGTGATGTCGGGGGTCGGGATGCCGAACAGGCGCGCGGTCAGGGCGTGGCCGTATTCATGCGCGATGACGCAGGCGAAGAGGGCAAGCACATAGACGGTGTTGACCAGTGCCGCCTGCGGGCCGGCCGCCATCCAGGCGCTGCCCGCGACATAGGCGAGCAGAATCAGGAACGTGCCATGCACGCGCAGTTCGGAGCCGAGCAAGCGGCCGATGGGAAAAGACCAGCGCATCAGTCAGACATAGGCGCGGGGCGCGGGCGTGATAAGGGGCGCGCGGCGCGTCGCCGCGTCACCCCGGCAGACGTCGATCAGAACGGGATCTCGTCGTCGAAGTTGCCGCCGCCGGTCGCCGGGGACGCCGGGCCGCTGTCATAGCCGCCGCGGTCTTCGTAGCCGCCCGAGGAGGAGCCGCCGCCGTAGTCACCGCCGCCGCCGCTGCCGCCGCCGCGCGAATCGAGCAGGGTCAGCTCGCCACGATAGGGGCGCAGCACGACTTCGGTCGAGTAGCGGTCCTGGCCGGACTGGTCCTGCCATTTGCGGGTCTCCAGCTGGCCCTCGATATAGACCTTGGAGCCCTTCTTGAGATACTGCTCCGCGATCCGGCCGAGTGGTTCCGAGAAGATCGCGACCGAGTGCCATTCGGTGCGCTCGCGCCGTTCCCCGGTGTTGCGGTCTTTCCAGTTCTCAGAGGTCGCGATGCGCAGGTTCACCACCTTGCCGCCGTTCTGAAAGGTCCGCACCTCCGGATCGCGTCCGAGGTTGCCGACGATGATGACCTTGTTGACGGACCCAGCCATGAGGACCTCCCGAATCTTTAAAATTAGCTTCAAACGTTACATCACCCGTGCCCGATGAAGGAAAGGTTAAAATCCCCGGATCGCGCCCGGCGGAGCCTTGCCGCCCGGTCATCGCGCGAGGGTGGCGAGTCGGTCTGATTTAGGCTATCGTTCCGGGCAAAACGGAGTGTGGGCGGTGAACAAGGGACGTATTGCCGGGACATTGATCCTGACTTTCGCGATGGCCGTGCCGGTGAGTGCGGACACGCTGTTTTCTTCTTCTAACGGTCGGCGCAGTTTCGACAACGCGCTGAAGGTGCTCGACGGGCGTGCGTCGGAGCAATACTCCGGGTCGGTGCGATACCAGCCGCGACCCAAGGAGCATGTGCCCTCGTACCGCGGCAACTACCGTGGCGAATACCTTGCGCTGGCGAAATCGCTGGCGGTGAAGCACGGGATTCCCGAGGACCTTTTCCTGCGCCTCGTGCAGCAGGAATCGGGCTGGAACCCGACGGCGAAATCACATGCAGGCGCGATCGGGCTTGCCCAGCTCATGCCCGAGACGGCTGCTCTGCTGGGTGTCGATCCCGACGACCCGCGCCAGAACCTCGAAGGCGGGGCGCGCTATCTGGCCCAGCAATACAAGACGTTCAAGTCGTGGAAACTGGCGCTTGCGGCCTACAATGCCGGGCCCGAGGCCGTGAACAAGTACAACGGCGTGCCGCCTTACAAGGAAACCGAGGGTTATGTGAAGGCGATCCTCGGCGGCTGACCGTCACAGGCTGCGCGACACGAAATCCACATGGGACGCGCGGAAGCCGGTCGCCATGCGCGCGCGCCACAGCCGGAACATGAGCGGCGGCGAATATCCCGGATAGCGGGGCAGTTTTTCGTCCGCCCCCGATCCTTCGGCCAGATCCTTGCAAAACGTGCGCCATCGCGGGGCCGGCCGGGTTTCGGGTGGGAGTCGGTCCGCGAACATGCCGACCCAGGGCCGCCCCTTGCGGTCGATGAACATCGGGGTGCCGCAGCAGGTGGCGATCACGCGCTGCGCGGGGGTTCCGTCGAAGAGCCTGTGGCCTGCGAGGTTGTCGGCCCCCAAGACGCATGTCACCCGGTCCTTGCGCCAGATCGCGAACGACGTGCCGCCACCCGGACCTGCGACCTCATGTTCGAAGCGGTTTTCCAGGACGACAGCGGCGGTCTGACACTCTGCGCAATGGCAGATCGTCGCGGCCTCACAGTCGCCATGGAGGCGCAGCCGCACTTTCCGGCAATCACAGGTGACGTCTTGGGTAAGCAACAGAAGGCACTCCTAACGACGTCAGGAGAGTGGTGTTTCACGCGGATGTCAACAAAGCCGAGGTCGGAGTCTCACTTAGTGTGCGTAACGCGTTGTAACTAGGTGATAACTTGCAGCCTGTCCGCGCGCAGAATCACGCCCCGCGGCGGAACTGCGACGGCGTGCGGCCGGTATGATTCTGAAAGGCCCGCGTGAAATAGGCGGCAGAAGCGAATCCAAGCGAGGAGGCGATGTCCTTGATCGGCATATGCGTTTCGGTCAGGAGCCGCCGCGCCTCGTAATGAACCCGGTCCGCGAGGATCGACGAGGCCGGACGCCCGCAGGCCTTGTTGCAGACGCGGCTGAGGTGGGTGGGCGTGACGCCGAGGTCCTGGGCATAGTCGCGCACCGTCTTGGCCGAGTGGAAATCCTGTTCCACCAGCGCGGTATAGGCGGCCGCGAGGCGCGAGGCCGCATCTTCTTCGGGCTCTTCGATGTCGAGCGCACGCATCTGGCGCTCGATCCAGACCGACAGAAGGCCCGCGTGGCAGAGCATCGCGCGGTCGGAGGCGAGGTTGCCGCTCTCCAGCTCGGTCTGAAGGTTCTCGATCAACCGGTTCAGTTCGATGTGCTGGTCGGCGTCCTGTAGGCGCAGGTGAACCGGGTCTTCGGGCAGCGACAACTCGTCTTCGACGCCCACGGGGAACACGACGATCATGCCATGCACGGTCGAGTTCATCTCGAACCCGTGCATCGTGCCGGCGGGAACGTAGATCGCGTTGTGGGTCGTGTAGCCGGAGGTCTTGCCGTTGACCGTGATGCGGCCCTGACCGCGGGTGAACCAGAGAAGGACCGGGGCACCGTAGCTGCGCATCGCCTCGGTGCGCCATCGACCGCCGCTGGCGAGGCGCGCGAGTGGGATGACACGGAAAGGCGAGCTCAAGCTGTTGGTCTGGTCCATATTGTGCTGATTCTCCCTGTCAGTCCCAAGGCGGCCGATCCGAACTTTGTTCGATTCGTCCTATCGCACGGAACCCCTCAACCGGCGACCTCCCACCGGTAGACGATTCCCCGCGATCTGTCTTGCGGGCTATCCACAGGGGGCCGGTTTTCCTGTGGATAAGTCGAAGGTCTTTTGGCGATGTTTCCGTTGGGCCACACAGAAAAAGGGTTACGGGACTTGCGGTATCGCCACGGTTTTCCAGCCGGACATGCGCGAGCGGAACCATGTGCGTTGGCGTTTGGCGTATTGCTGGCTGGCCACGATGGCCGCATCGCGGGCGGCGTCCAGCGTCATGTCGCCCTTCAGATGTGCGATAAGTTCTCGTGCGCCGATGGCCTTGGCCGAGGGCAGCGTGGGCGACCAGCCCGGAAGGTTGGCGCGCGCCTCCTCGAGAACACCCTGCGAGAGCATCGCGTCGAACCGGCGCGCGATCCGGTCGCGCAGCCAGTCGCGCGGCGGG
>CXWF01026813.1_pt1 | contig 39830 bp, 37 predicted proteins | sample 468421 | NCBI WGS metagenome assembly CXWF01 (sample SAMEA2620812, study PRJEB7988) | marine metagenome | biome: marine biome (ENVO:00000447); feature: surface water layer (ENVO:00002042); material: "saline water (ENVO:00002010), including plankton (ENVO:xxxxxxxx)" | depth 5 m
TATGAGGATCCACAGCGCCACGGCGCCGAAAAGGCCAAGCGGCCAGCGCAGCTTGCGCGGCGCGAAGGCCATCTCCGCCCGCCCCGTTAGAAGGGCGCCGGCCCAGAGCGCGAGCAGCAGCCCCGCCCCGAGCGAGAGGATCGCGGCAGGCAGCGGCCGGTTGCTCGCCAGCGGCAGCGGCGCCAGCGCAACAAGGGCGAGCAGCGCGCGGAAGAGCCATCGCTCCGTTCCGCTTCCGCTCCCCGTTCCGCCGGAGGCCGAATTCTCGCTCACCTGGTCCTCAAGAGTGCATTGCTGCCTGCTTCAAGGGGTAGCAGCCTTCACCGGGAATTGCCATTACGGGGGCAAACGTCACGCCTTGCGGAGCAGCACCGCCGTCACCTTGTAGGGACGGAAAAGCCAGAGGTAGCGGTGGAAATGCCCTTTCCACCAGTGCAGGCCCCGCCAGAACATGAAGAACTTCAAGGCGCTCCTTGCCATGTGCTTCAGCGTCCCGCCAGTCCCTCGCGTGGCGAGGAGGTCCTGCAGATAGGTCGTGTCCGGCCAGATGCCGGCTTCGACCGTCGTGAACCCCGGAAAGAGTGCCTTCAGTTCCTCTGGCGACGGCCGGAAACGGGTGTCGATGGGGTCGTAATGGATCGGGTAGCTGTAAGGGACCGTAACGAGCAGGTGTCCGCCGGGCTGCAGCATTTCGTCCAGCCGCTTCGCCAGCGCCTCACGGTCCGTCACATGCTCAAACATGTTGCAGCAAAGGACGAGCTTCGGGGCGAGCCTCTCGATGCTTGCCATCGTTGTCGGATCGTAGATGTCGCCCACGATGTCGACGCCCTCGCCAGGCTTTATGTCCGCATGCAGACCTTCGACGCCGCGCTCGGCCAGCGGGCGGAAGATGAAACGGTCGATATGGGATTGGGAGATGCTGCGGAAGGCACCTGTCGAAGATCCCAGATTGAGGAAGGGCGATATTTCCTGCCTGTCCAGCCGGGCCAGAATTTCGCCGATTGCCTTTGCTTCGCTTGGCCGCATCGCGTTGTCTGACCGGGTTATGGATGGGATTGAATAACCATACTACATAACAATCGGACACCCGCAGAAGAAAACACCGGAAATTCCGTTCTGCTCACCCGGAAAGTGTTCAGTGTGAAAGGTAACTCGCACGCCGGAAGACGATCCAAAATCCTGCCAACCTTGTTGCAAGATGCCGTGACAAAAGCTGGCGAAGCCTTATCATTCCAATCGGTTGTTTCTCAACCGCCCGGCGGCAGGCGGTGGAAAGGATGTTCGATGAGAGCTCAGGACCTTTATGTCGGGGAGAAGGGCGCACACTATTTCGAACAACGTGCGCAGGAACGGTCGGACGAGACCCAGCGCATACGCTCTCGTCATTTTCAGGGCTTTACGAGGCCGGATCAGGTAGTGCTCGATTTCGGTTGCGGCACCGGAGGTGTGCTCGCCTGTCTCGATGCGGAACGGCGTCTCGGCGTCGAGATCAGCGAATATGCCGCCAAAGAGGCACGTGAGGTACTGGATGAGGTTTTCGGCGATCTCTCGGCCGTGGGCGACGGGACGGTCGACCGCATCGTCAGCTATCATGCGCTGGAGCATGTCGACAGCCCGAGCCGCATCCTTGCCGAGTTTCATCGGGTGCTGAAGCCCGGCGGTGCAGTCCGCATCTTCGTGCCCTGCGAAATGCCTCTCCTGCAGCGGTCCCACAGGGCTTGGAAGGCAAATGACGACATGCATCTGTATTCGTGGACGCCGCTGACCCTCGGTAATCTCCTGTCCGTTTCCGGATTCGAAATCGAACGCGCCGAAATTCTGCCGTGTTCCGGCGGTGGACGTCTTGGCGCACTGTTCGGCGAAGGCAGCAAGGGAAGGGTACTGTTCTCTTATCTGAAGTCGCTGCGGAGCGGGCAGTTCCATACGGCAATGACGGCGCGCAAGAAGGCAGGTTCCTGACACCGGCTTGCCATTAGCTCTTTCGCGACAGGAGTTTCTTCGCCGCCGGAAATCTTTCGAGCAAGGCGTCGAGAATCCACCCACCCTCTTCGCCGTAGAGCTTCGGTGCCAACACCTGCACCGCCAGCATGGTTATACCTGCTGCGGCAACGCCGGCGATCAGCACGGCAAGGGCAGGCGTTTCGTAACTCCGCAACAGCGCGACTCCGGCATACGCACTCCCCCTAGTCAGTGCATCTTGATGCCGATGCGGCCGTCCCGGTCGATATATTGCAGGAAAGGCCGGTTGCCGTGGGCCCCGAAATACTCGTCCACCGCCTTCTTTGCTCCCGCCCAGTGGCCATAATCGTCGATCATCAGTACGCCACCGACGCTGAGACGGGGGTAGAGGACTTCAAGTTCCTTCCTCGTTGACTCATACCAGTCGGTATCCAGCCGCAAGACGGAAATCTTCGACGGCAGGTTGCTTTCATCTTCCAGCGTTTTCAGAACGTCGCCCTTCACGAACTTCACCTTGTCGGAAAGGAGGCCGGCCTTTGCGAAGTTGTTTTTCACTTCATCGACGGCCGAATAACACCAGTCGCTATTCTCGCCACGCTGCGTCTCCCGAAACTTCTCTTTGGCAGAAACATTGCTTGCCGCGGTCCGGTCGAACTCTGTGGGGGCCGTCATTCCCTCGAACGTGTCGAAGAGGTGGACCACTTTGTCCGAGTTTCTGTGCCTGAACTCTCCGGCGGCGAGTATGGAGTTGCCGCCTCTCCAGACACCGCATTCCACGAAGTCTCCATCGATATCGCATTCCACGACATGCTTGCAGGCCATCATGGTAGCGAACATGCGTTCGCTCGATGTCATCGTCATCTCATTGTCTTTGACGAGCGAGAACAGGGACCGTTCCGCTTCATCGAATTCGACAGGGATGGCCGGCACCCTCTTCTTTCCCGCCCAGCTGATTTCGTAACCGGTCAGATTCGCCGCGTACTGAATTGATTGCTTGAGAATTTTCATCGCAGCCCTTTAAGGATGATATCCAGTTTCATTTTAGGAAGACTAGTTCAAGTCATACAAGGACACATTCAATCTCCGTAGAGAGGGTTTTTCTCTTCCTCTAACGCAGATTTGTGTCCTTTTTAGATATACGTTCGATGGCGATGGTCAGTATCCATTCGCCTTCCTCGCCATATAGCTTTGGCGCTAGTAATTGCACCGCAAGCATGGCCGCAGCAGCGCTCACCGCTCCCGCAAATAGAACTGCAATGCTCGGAGTATCGTAAGCGCGTAGCAAAACAGCACAACCATAGGCGCTTCCTCCGGTCAGCAGCGCAACCGTCAGATGACGTGCGTGAATGCGCGCGAGGTCGCCGAGGCTGGCCGAAGTGAGCCTGCGTCCGAAGTCGAGCATCATCAGGAACTGGGCGGCCAGCGCCACGCCGACGCCCGCCGCAACCCCGCTCGTGCCCTGGAAGTGGCCGGCCCATGCGCCAAGGACGACAAGAGCGGCAAAGAGCCATTGCCGCCAAGCGCTGCGATAGACCGCGCCCTTGGCGCGGGCAAGGATCGTGTTCGCCTTGTAGCCGACCCTGAAGAGAAGGCAGGATGAGAGTATCTGAAACGGCAGGATGGCTTCCGTCCAGTTGGGGCCCAGCACGATGAGGATCATCTCCGGACCCAGCGCGACCATGAGGGCGCTGAGCGGCATCACCGTCAGCGCGATCAGGCCGACGACGAGAAGATAGGCGCGGCGCAGCTTTTCCTCTTCCGTCTGGATCGAGGACATGGCCGGATAAAGCACCATGTCCAGCACATTTCCCAACAGTCCCACGGGCATCGTCATGAAATTGAAGGCGCGGGAGTAGAAGCCGAGCGCTTCCGCGCCAAGCATGCGGCCGACAATGAAGTTGTCGGCATTCATGGCAAAGAAATTGGCAAAACGCGCAAGCGAGACGCCGCCGCTGAAGACCAACAGGCTTTTCAGGACTTGCCAGTGGAAGCCGAAGCCGAAGACATGGCGCGTGAAGACGATGTGGCAGAGGGAGAGAAGGACCGTCTGGGCGATCTGTCCATAGACCAGTGCGAGCACGCCCCAGCCGAGATAGGCCAGAGTGAGGGCGACAAGCGCATAACCGAAAATGTAGCTCGCAAGGGTGATGCCCGCGAGGCGCCGGAACTGCATCCATCTCTGCAGCAAGGCTTCGCTCACCACGGAGAAACCCTTGATCGGGAAGGCGAGGGCAAGAAGCTGCACCGCGGGCTCGACGCCCTGCATGTCGAAAAGCGCTGCGGTGTCGGCGGCGAATATGAAGATCAGCGCGCCCATGAGGCAGCTCGTGAGCGCCGTGAAGCCGATCGCCGTGTGAATGTCGCGGGCTTCGAGGTCCGGACGCTGGATGATGGCCTGCGAGGTGCCAACCTGACCCGTCACCTCGAGCAGGCTGATGACGATGAGGGCGGCACTCACGATGCCGAAACTGCTGGGCTCGAGGAGGCGCGCAAGGACTGCGAGGACGAGCATGCGCAGGACGACCTGCGCCGCGTTGCCGCCGGCGGACCAGATGAAACCGCTCACCGTTTTCTGGGTGAGGGAGCGGCCCGGTTTCGCTGCGGGCTCGGGGTCGGGCGGCGGCGGTTGATCGCTGCTCATCGTGTGTACCACCAGAACCGGGGACAAGTTTTCTCGTCCGTGCTCGCGGCGCGTCCGCGTCCCCGAATGTGACGTTCACATGACATTTCGATGACAGTCATCCCTTTTTCAGGCCTTTTCGGGCCATCTTATCCCCGGCAGCGTCCAGTAGAGCGCCATGTGTTGCGCGGCCACGCTCTCCATGCCGAAGCTCATCGCTTCCAGCACGGAATTCGACATGCCTTCCGAAAGCAACGTAGACAGATAAAAATCCGCTTCCCGCAAGGCTGGCGTTACATCGTCGAGATGCCCCGTGAATTCGCCGCGCGCGGCAATGCCGAGGTCTTGTGCAAGCGCCTTCAACTCTTCCTCTCGCGGGGCCGTAGCCGACGAGCATCAGCTTCGCGGCGACGAGGCTCTTGCTCATGGCAACGTCTTCGGGCAGCAGGAGGTGCAGACCGGCGATCATGGTAAACAGCAGCATGACAAACAGCGCGGGAAAATGCGCTTTATGCGGCGCTCATAAAAATGCAGCACCGAGAAGCGTTGCTGGCGAATTTCCTCGCCGATAATGCCGGTGATGAGATAACCCGAAATCACGAAAAAGACATCGACCCCGGCATAGCCGCCGCTGAAGAGGCTGAAGCCGGCGTGGTAAAGAACCACGGGCACCACAGCAAGCGCGCGCAGGCCGTCAATGTCTTTGCGATAGGCCATTGCGCCGGGGTCCGTTGCCGTCGATCTCTCCCGAACGTATTCAGCATCAAGCCGGCATAAAGCGCAAGATGAAGATCCGCAGTGTGGTTCTGCGGGGGTGACCTGCATGATTGACGGACGTCTCCGCCACGCCGGTGCCAGGATGTTTTTATCGTCGCAGACAATATAAAGCTGTAGTAGCCTCGCGAGGGATTTGGCCGGGGGCTCTCGCATGTCGGAAACAGTCAAGTACCGTCCTGACATTGACGGCCTCCGGGCCGTGGCGGTGCTTCCCGTTGTATTTTTTCATGCCGACATCAAGGGCTTTACCGGTGGGTTTGTCGGCGTTGATATATTTTTTGTTATATCCGGGTATTTGATCACCACTGTCATCTACACCGAAATGGTGGCCGACCGGTTCTCGATTCTCTCTTTCTACGAACGCCGAATTAGACGGCTTTTACCGGCGCTGCTTGTGGTCATTTTTGCGTCGGCCATCGCCGCCTCGTTCCTCCTCTTGCCGGACGAGCTGATTGCCTTTGGAAAAAGCGTTATTTCGACAATTCTCTTCGTTTCAAACGCGTTATTCTGGACCGAATCTGGATATTTCGACAGCGCTGCGGGAATGAAGCCTCTCCTGCACACTTGGTCTCTCGCGGTCGAGGAGCAATTTTACATTGTCTATCCGCTCGCTCTTCTTCTTTGTTTCAAATTCTCGCCCCGGATCATTCCAGTCGCCGTCGCGGGTGCTGCACTAGGCTCATTTCTTCTTGCCCTGTTCCTGCAGCCACGCTGGCCGGACGCAAATTTCTATTTGCCGTTTCCTCGAGGGTGGGAACTTTTGATCGGCGCACTTCTTGCCATGGACGTTTTTCCGGAAGCGCGAGAGGAGCGACTTAGAACCGGACTGGGGGCTTTGGGCCTTACCCTCATTGCATGGAGCGTGTTTGCATATGATGATGACACATCGTTTCCCGGTGCATCGGCGATGCTGCCAACGGCTGGCGCGGCGCTGATCATTTACGCCGGAAGAGCGGGCCCGTCGCTGATCACGCGGGCGCTCGGTCGCCAAGAAATCGTATTCATCGGCCTCATTTCATATTCTTTGTACCTGTGGCATTGGCCCGTACTGGTATTCGCCAGACTGTTCGCTTTGCGGGCGTTGACCCCCTTCGAATCCGGGATGGCGATTGTAGTGTCCTTCTTACTTGCCATGCTTTCCTGGCGATACGTCGAGCGACCGTTCCGGTTGCGAACCACATTGCCATATCGCCCGACGCTCTTTGGCATCGCGGCGGGGGCGATGGCCAGCTTTGTTTTACTGGGTGCAATCCTCATCGCTTACGACGGCCTCCCGCAGCGGGTGCCGGAAAATGCACGAAAAATATTGAGCGCAGCCGCCGACAAGGAAATCGCAGAAGAAAGATATCAATGCGCGGTGCTCCCCCTACTGCCATCTCGTGAATTTGGTCCTTGTCCCATCGGTGCCACCGAAACCGTTTCCCCGACTGTGGTTGTGTGGGGCGACTCATCCGCAAATGCTCTACAGCCTATGTTCGACGCAATTCTGGAGGACAAAGGATTGTCTGGCTTTCTTGCGTCAACACCAGGCTGTCCACCCCTCTTGGGAATTGATCGCATCGGCTACAGTATTGAATGCGAGAAGACCGCCGAGAAGCTTTTCGGCTTTCTTCAGTCTCGCAACGTGCGGAAGGTGATTGTGGTGGGTGCATGGGGGAACGTTTTTTACAAAGACAAAACCGTCTTCCACGGGAAAGTCGGCAACGACAATGCGACACGACTGGCGAATGTCAGAGCCGCAATGCGGTTTACATTCGAGCGTTTTGAGGAGGCCGGTATGGAGATTGCGTTTATGCTTCCCGTTCCGGGCGGAAAGAAAACTGTTCCACAAACTCTCGCGCGCTCGATCATTCTCGGCCGTCCGACCGATATCGAGTACTCTCGCGAAGAGTACCAGCGGCGAATAGACGAGTTGCTGCATCTACTCGATGAGCAGCCGGGTGGCATTGGTGCCGTCGTAAAAGTAGAAGATTTCTTCTGCGAAAAAAAATGCGCCGTGAGCGGCGACGGTCATTCATTTTACTATGATAACTATCACCCGAGCCTTTATCTCAACCGCGTCTTGCGTCCGGCGATAGAGGGGCAGCTCCACGATTTTCTCATCACGCCGACACATGGACAAGATAGCGGAATGACACGAAATCGCGACCCGCTTCACCGATGAAGTTGTCGGCATTCATATTGACGGACGTCTCCGTCATGCCGGTGCCAGGATGTTTTTCTCGTCGCGGACAATATAAAGCTGTAGTAGCCTTGCGAGGGATTTGGCCGGGGCCCTCGCATGTCGGAAACAGTCAAGTACCGCCCTGACATTGACGGGTTGAGGGCTGTTGCTGTTAGCGCCGTGGTGCTCTATCACGCTGGTGTACCGCAGGTACATGGTGGATTCGTCGGCGTCGATGTCTTTTTCGTGATCTCGGGCTATCTGATTACCGGAATCCTCTATCGCGAAATGTCGGAGCGGCGCTTCTCGCTTGCCTCCTTCTACGAACGCCGCGTGCGCCGTTTGCTCCCCACGCTCTTTGCCATGATCGCGGTTACCGGTGTGGTTTCATGGTTTGTCCTGCTACCGGACGATTTCGCAACATTCGGCCGCAGCGTTGTTGCCACTCTGCTTTTTGTTGCAAACATTTTCTTCTGGCGTGAGTCGAGCAACTACTTCGACGCTCCGGCGCATCTGAAACCGCTCCTGCACGCATGGTCGCTGGGCGTCGAAGAGCAATTCTATATTCTGTTTCCATTGTTCCTGCTGCTGGCGATCCGGTTTCTGCCGTGGAGGGCTCTCCCGGCTCTTCTGCTCGTAGGATTCCTCGGGTCATTCGCTCTGAGCGTCTGGGGCGTTGCGAATGCGCCCGTTGCCACTTTCTACTTGCTGCCCACGCGAGCATGGGAGCTTCTTGCCGGCGCTGCTCTCGGGATTGGTATGGTTCCTTCCATCAGGTCGGGTTGGTTCCGAGAGTCTAGCGCGATCCTCGGCTTCCTGCTGATTGTGCTGAGCATCTATCTTGTGACGCCCAAAACACCCTTTCCCGGCTGGGCCGCGCTTCCTTCCTGCTTGGGCGCGGCTTTGATCATTCATGCGAACACAGGAGGCAGGACGGTCATCGGGGCTTTGCTGTCGCAGCGCCCGCTCGTGTTTATCGGCCTAATCTCCTATTCTCTCTATCTAGTGCATTGGCCGATATTTGTCCTTGTCGGCTATGCGGCGATAGAGCCTCTGGGTACGGCGGATATCACCGTCTGCCTGTTAGCGTCGTTCGGCCTTGCCGCACTCTCATGGCGCTATATCGAAAGACCTTTCCGCGGAACGACAAAGGATCTCCTCAGCCGGAAGCTGGTGTTCGCCTCGGCCGGCCTCGGAATGGTGATGCTCGGCACCGGCGGTTCCGTTCTTGCCTTGTCGGGTGGCCTGCCCCAGCGAATGTCGGAAGACGTGTTGCAGGTACTGGACGTTCAGCAGTATGTCGGGGACGAGCGGCACTGCCACCTGGCACTCCGGCACAAGGACGATGAACTGTGCGTGCGGGGGGGCAATATCCGCGAGACGTTCATGCTCCTCGGCGATAGCCATGCAGGTGCCATCGCGCCCGGTCTCTTCGCGGCAGCCAGAGAAGCTGGGAGAGCGGGGCTCCAGTTCAGCGAGCCCGGCTATGGCCCGACAATCGGCTTTCTGAAATGGGGTGAGGCGGATAAATTCCGTATACTGAATGAACGCCTGGTGAATCTGCTTCGGCAACGCGAGCAGATAAAGGAGGTATTCATTGTAGTCTATTGGCATCAGGCGATTGTGGATAACCGCTACTGGAACGAAGCGGGTGTTCTGGTCGACGGAAAGACGGCAGTATCCGAGGGGTTGCGCCGCCTGGCGGAAATGTTCCCCACCCGGAAATTCGTTCTTGTGCACGCACCCCCAAGGGGTAGCGGCTACGGGTATCACGTCGAGGCGCGGCGCCGTCTGTTCGGTGTTCCTATGAGTCAGACCGTTCCTCGAGCCGAATATTTGGAGTTCCGCCGGAGCTACGAAGGCATTCTGAAGAAAGCGGCTGATTTGCCCAACGTGACGGTTATTGATCCGCTCGATTTCTATTGCGGCGTGGATGTATGTCCGGGCCTCCTTGGCGGGACACTGCTTTATCGCGACGACAACCACCTTTCCGCTTTCGGCTCTGATCAGCTGGTATCGGCATTTCTCGACTACTGGTCTGGGAAGGGAGATGACCGCTAGGGTCTGTACTTGCCCGGCAGCGTCCGGTAGAGCGCGATGTGTTGCGCCACCACGCTCTCCATGCCGAAGCGCGCGGCGAGGGTCTCACGGGCGGCGGCGCTCATTCGCGCATGGCTGTCCGGAGGTGTGGCGGCGGCCCTTTCGAGCGCCTCCACACAACTCGAAACGTCGCCCGCTTCGAAGAGATAACCGTTCGTTCCGTCTTCCACCATGTCCTCGACACCGCTGACGCGCGTCACCACGGGCACGACGCCGAAGCTCATCGCTTCCAGCACGGAATTCGACATGCCTTCCGAAAGCAACGTAGACAGATAAAAATCCGCTTCCCGCAAGGCTGGCGTTACATCGTCGAGACGCCCCGTGAATTCGACGTGCGCGGCAATGCCGAGGTCTTGTGCAAGCGCTTTTAACTCTTCCTCTCGCGGGCCGTTGCCGACGAGCATCAGCTTCGCGGCGCGCTTGCCCGAAAGGGCGGCAATGCCTTTTAGCATTGTGTCGATGGCCTTTTCCCGGTCGAAGCGGCCCATGAAAAGGAAGATGCTTTCGCTTCTCTCCCGCGCGGCGCGCGGTTCGACTTGCGGCATGATGACACCGTTCGGAATGCGATGAACGCGGGCTTTTTCGATGCCGTGGCGTTCCACATCGTCAACCATTTGCGTGCTGTTGGCGATGAAGCCCGTCGTCAGCCGCTTGATGACCGCCGCGAATTGAGGGCCGAAGAGGCGCTTGTTCTTCACCGTGTCGATGTCGAACTGCTCACCGCCGCGTCCGAATTTGATGAGCGCCGGCCGCCCGGCGAGTTTCGCGCCGATCAGCGGGCCGACCGCGTGCAGCCGTCCGTGGACGATGTGAACCACGTCGTAACTCCGCCTGTGCCGCCACAGCCACCAGGCCGTGCGCAGCGACCACCAGGCAAAGGAAAAAAAGTGACGGCCGCCGAGGTTCGGCAGGCTCGACAGGCGGAAGCGGACGATCTCGACGCCGTCCTTCGTTTCGCGCGCCGGCGTGTCCGCCTCGATGCGCGGTGCCAGCAGCGTGACCTTCACGCCCTCGCGCACCAGCGTGGCCGCGAACTTCCGGCTCTGCTGTTCCGCGCCTCCGAAGGATTCCGGCAGGTAGGTCGGCAGGACGAGCACGATGTGCAGGGAAGAGGTGCCGGGAAGTCTGTCCACGTATTGCTACCGATCTGAACGGGTCTGCTGGCGGTCGAGACCGAAGGCTACCACCCGGCCGTTTCGGAGCATGCCATATTTTATCCTGCCTCTGTCTAAATATTGCTAGAGTTCTTCAACAAACGTATCGGCGACTTCAACCAGGCTTCTTTCATCATGGCCCCATGTCCCCATGTCCTCCATCCTCCGCATCGTTCATGTCATAACCCGCTTCGTTAACGGCGGGGCGGACGAGAACACGCTTCTGACCTGCAACCATCAGGCCGAAGCGGGGCATGAGGTGTGGCTCGTCTACGGACGGGACTGGACGGAGCGCATGCGCGGTCAGCTTGATCCACGCGTCAGGGCGGTAGAGCTTCCGTCGCTGGTGCGCGAAGTGTCGCCGGTTAAGGATATCGCCGCCTTGGCCGGTCTGGCGAGGCTCTATCGCCGCGTTCGTCCCGATATCGTCCACACGCATACGAGCAAGGCCGGCATTGTGGGGCGTCTTGCCGCCCTGGCCTGGCTGCCCGCCAGGGGCGTTCACGGTGTGCACATTCTTCCCTTCACGAGCGAGCCCTTTCTGAAGCGCATCGTGTACGTTCTGCTGGAAAAGCTCGTGGCGTTGCGTACCCATGCCTTTATCGATGTCAGCGAGGGCATGCGCGACCTCTGCCTCGAATATAGGCTGGGGACGAATGACAATCATTTCGTCATCAGGAGCGGCATGGACGTTGCCAAGTTTCGGAAGGCGACGCCCGCCGACGATATCGCTGCCCTGAGCGGAGGCGAGGCGGTGGTGCTGGGCTATGTCGCCGTGCTGGAGCGCCGGAAAAGGCATCGGGAGATGCTGGAGGCTCTTGTGCCGGTTCTGAAAGCGCAGAGCCATGTTTCCCTGGTTCTCGCGGGGGACGGGCCCGAGCGGCATGTGATTGAAGCCATTATCCATGAAAACGGTCTTCAGGATCGGGTCCGAGTGCTCGGGTTCCGGGAAGATGTGGAGCGGGTCGTGGCGGGCTGCGACATTTGCGTGTTCGCTTCGCAGCGGGAAGGGTTGCCCCGCTCGGTCGTCCAGTATGTCATTGCGGGAAAGCCTGTCGTCGCTTCGGCGCTTCCGGGGATCGAGCGCGTTATCCGTGACGGCGAGAATGGTTTCGTGGTGGCGGGGGACCGGCTCGAAGGCCTTGCCGAGGGGGTAGAGACGTTGATGCGGGACACCGGACTTCGCGCAAGCTTCGCCGCCGCCAGCGCTGCAACCGATCTGTCCGAATGGGACGCGCGTACGATGACGGACCAGATCGGGAGTGTGTACTCTTGGGCACGCCATGATTAATTATCTGCTTCCGCTTACCATCACATGCCTCTTTCTGCCCTTCAAGGATCAGCTAGGGCCGATCCAGGTGCGGCCGTTCGACGGCATGGTCCTGCTTCTGCTGTTGGTGTCTCTGCCGCAGGCGGCGGCGATGCTTCGCGCGAAACTCTCGCTCGGCCTTGTTGTCATCGTTCCTTTCCTTGTCATTCACGTCCTGTCGGCGTTCACCCTTTCAGCTGTAAATGGCATGCGTGAGCTGCTTCAGGCCTCATTGCTCTTTGCGCTGGCGTTTCTGATCAACTTCTATGCGGACAAGCTGAACTACAGGAAAGCGGGAGCGGTGTTGCTGTTCGGCTTGTTCGCCGTTATGGCCTACAACATCGGCTGGCATATCAGCCATGGGTTCTGGTCGGGATGGAAGAGGCTCCTCGACCCCAAATCGGTGTTCCTGTTTCTGCCGATGCTGCTCGGTGTTTATCTTCTTCTCACGCCAAAGCATCAGAGAAGGACGTACTGGATTTTGTGGTGGATAACCGGTATTGCGATTGTGTTGTCGGGCGAACGCAAGGCACTACTAGCATATGCAGTGCTTTCGGTGGCGTTCGTTGGCCGTGGGCAGCTGCGTCTGGCGGCACCGGTTGCGGCCGTGGGATTTGCGGGGCTGATGATTTTCGCAGACCTGACGGACAACCGCTACCTTGCAAATCAGCTCGATTCAATTCTGGAGCCATCTCCCACTCAACTGTCTTTGGGTGCATTGGCATCGGGCGAGATGCCCCGGTCGCTTAGCAACGCTGCGCGCGAGGTCCAGATGGCGCAGAGCGCCGAATTGATTTCGAGACATCCCGTCTTCGGTGTCGGTACGAATGCATTTGTCGATATAATCAATCAACAGTTCGGATCGCTTCCCCGCTACCTGAAGCTGGGCATGCACAACGAATTCCTTAGAGTGTTTGTGGAGAATGGAGTGATCGGTTTTGCTGCCTATGTCGCCATCTGGCTTGTGGCAGCGATACGGCTCTGGACGCTCGCGACGAGGTTCCATCGGACAGGTTACTTCGATGCGATGCGAGCTAGATTGTTGATGATTACGCTTTTGGTTCCACCGTTCTTCTATGTGGCTTTGGAGGCATCCGGAGCCCGCGTTACCATGGCGGGAATTGTTGTCAGTTTGTCTCCGGATATTTTGCGTCTCGCTACCCATCGGTCCATGCGCGCGATGAAGCGAGCAAGCCGAGACAGTCTGGAGCCGCTTGAGACCAGCGAGAATTTTGCCGGCCGCAAGCAGATTTCGTCGGCAGGAAGGTGAGTCATGATCTCCGCGATACTCACATGCCACAACGAGGAGCGTTTCATTGCACAGGCAATTGAAAGCATCGTCGCGCAGACGGCCTATGATCTGATCGGCGAGATCATCGTCGTAAATGACGGGTCGCGGGATGGGTCTCAAGCGGTTCTTGACGAGATTTCAGCGCATAACGAAAAGTTGGAGATTATCCGCGCCGATGGCGTTGGTGTGTCGGCAGCCCGTAATATGGCTATCGCGCGCGCGCGAGGTGATTTTATCGCATTCCTTGATGGCGACGACTTCTGGGTTCCAGAGAAGCTCGAAAGGCAGCTTCCTGCCTTTGCTCTCGCTTCCGAAGTCGGCTTGGTCTATTCAGACTTCTACGATTTCACGCAAATGGACCTTTCGGATTCCCAATTCATTCCCGTTCGGGCTTACCATTTGTCGCGTCAGCTTCCGCTCGCTGAATATTTTGTCCATGACGCTCCGATTATACCCTCCACCATCATCGTGCGCCGGGAGGTCTTTGATACCGTGGGTCTGTTCGATGCGGGAATGGAACTCAGTGAAGACACGGAGATGGTCCTCCGGATCGCGGAGCGATGGCATTTCGAGCATGTGCCAGGCGGGCTAACCTTCAAGCGCCGGCATGGAGGCAATGCCACTTCCAGTCTGGAGCGTCTCGGGCAGGTGGGAGAAGTGCTGGTGAAGCGGGTCGTGGAACGCAATCCCTCGATGAAGCCCCTGGCGGCGAAGTCACTTTCCCGCCGATATGCGAGCGCGGGCAATGATTGCGTGAAGCAGGGAAGACGCCGTGACGGCATCCGCTATCTTCGCAAGGCGTTGACGAAAAATCCGTTCGCTTGGCGAATTTACGTTTATCTTGCCATCGCCATGGGACCTGCCTGGCTAGAGGGCTCTGCCAGGCGCGGTTTCTGGACCTTGAAGCGTCTTGCGGCGCGATGGTAAGGCACGTTATCTTGCAAGGTGCATATTGCGAGCCCGTCACGCCGTCCCAACTCGATCTTCGAACTCACTCTAGATGTACATCGACGAGCGGGACCCAACAATCGAACGGAAATCGGATGCCGGAGCAAGATCAAGCAGTCTTTGCATTGGAACGTTGCCGTATCGAGAAAATGCTGCGGCGATTTCCGCTTCCAACGATCCCGAAGGGCGCGCGTGTCCTAAGCATCGGTTGCGGCATGGGAAGCGACGTTTTGGCCCTTCGCGATATGGGATTTGACGCCTGGGGGGTCGATCCGTCGCGTTTGTCCCTTGAAACCCTTCCTCCGGACACCAGGGAATATTTGCGCGTAAGCACTATTGAGAATTCTCCGTTCGATAAGTAACGCTTCGATTTCGCGTATGCGCTCGATGTGATCGAACATGTCGGCTGCGTCAACTTTGGAACCGTCGTAACGCCAGACATGGCTTCGCAACGCGTCAGGTCGACTGATGTTTAGTATGGGCATACGGCTTCGCCATTTCGTCCCAATTGCGCTTTGTCCTTCGGAGTAGGTCTCCGGCGCCATGATTGCGGACCATGATGACGGTAAGTCTGCGATTTTCGGCAGCCAATACCTGCTTTTCGAGGATTCATAAATGCCAGCCGACAGTACAAGACGCCTTGATTCGGTTCAGATACTGCGCGCGCTGGCGGCGCTAGCGGTCATTTGGAGTCATTCGACGCTCGAAGTTTCGAGATTCACGGAATTCGATCTGCGGAGTTTTTCAGCGCTGTCCTCTATGGGACGTATCGGCGTTGATATCTTCTTCGTTATTAGTGGATTCGTGATGGTTTACGTTTCGTCGAGGCAGTTTGGCGAGAGAGGGGAGGCTTGGCGGTTTGTACTCCGTCGCATTGTCCGCGTGGTGCCGGTTTACTGGTTCTACACATCGCTGATCTTGGGCGTGCTTCTGCTTCTTCCGGGGCTTCTGCGCAACAATGACTTATCTTGGGCGCATGTAGTGGCATCGTATTTCTTCTTCCCAATGTCGGCTCCGGGAAAGGAAGATTTTCATCCGCTTCTGGGCATTGGATGGACGCTGAATTACGAGATGTTCTTCTATTTCATGTTCGCTCCGTTTCTGCTCCTTACGAGAAGTGCGGCGATATGGGCGCTATCTATTGTTTTCTGCGGTCTCGTTTTTTTGGGCCTATTTCTCAGCCCGGCACATGGCGCGATTTGGTTCTGGACTCAGCCGATCATCCTGGAGTTTCTTGCCGGGGTCTTGCTGGGCAGGATCTATCTGAGTGATTTCAGGTTGCCGGCGGCCGTTTCGACGGGAATTCTCGTGCTTGGTGTGGGATGGCTCGTTGCTGTTGCTGAATTCTGGAACAAGTCCGGCCTCGATGTTAGGTTTTTGGTAACGGGTATTCCGGCCATATTGTTTACAAGCGCGATCGTTCTCAGACAGGTCGTGGAAGATGCGACCACGTCATCCGTTTGGAAATTTTTGATCTATCTTGGCGATGCGTCCTACAGTCTCTATCTCGTCCACATGTTTGTGATACGTGTGCTGACGGTCATTATTTCTCCGACGATGCTCGGCGCTGCCTATCCATTCATCTATATGATGGGCGTGTTCGGTGTCTGTATCCCGGCTGCGGTCATTTCGTATCGGTGGATTGAGCGCCCGGCCAATGGTTGGCTGAGAAGACAATTTCACGTTTAGTGAGGTCACCCCGGGTTGAGCGCTTGCGCATTCTCTATTTCATAAACGGTTTTGATCCCGGCGGCGCCGAGCACGGGTTGCTGACGCTTGTCGAGAGCGGGTTTTTTTCCGGTCACGATCTTCGCGTCATGGGCATTTGCCGCGGACGAGGGGGGCTCGCGGATGCGCTGCACGCCTCGCTCGGCGAGGGCAAGCTGAAGATCGTCGATGACGGGGAAGACCTGACCCTCCGCGGCTGCATTCTCGCTGCCTTCGAGCTGGCGCGGGAGATCGGGCATTTCCGACCGGATGCCATTGTCCTGTCGCTCAAGCAGGCGAACCTGATCGGGCGCTTTGCGCTGATGGCGTTTCCCGGCATAGGCTGCATTTCGTTCGAGCACATCTCGCGTTACCGCGCGCGACGCGCGAAAGTGATTTATGGCTATCTGCTGCGCGCGCTTTCGGGACGTGTGGGCGAGGTCTGGGCGGATTGCCGGGAAACGCTTGTTTCAACGCGCAGCTATTTCAAGCCTGGGTCGCGCTTTTGGAAGTTTTTGCTAACTATCTCGGCGCGAAACGGGCCTAAGTTTACGTTGAGTCTATGTGGGCAGTTTCTGCCTGTTGAGGTGAGAAGGTGAAGGAATCTTCCTCGACTTCCGATCTTATTATCGTTGCGTCCGAGTACCCTCCTTTTCCGGGAGGTATTTCCAGCTATGCGTATAACCTCGCTCTGGAGGCCTCTGCATTCCGCCGGGTGACCGTCATTGCGCCAGGTGACGCAGAACAAGCGGACGGCAAGTTCACGGTCAAGCCTTGCCTCGAACATCACCGGCTGACGCTGCTCAGTCTTGTCCGCTCGCTCGCTATCATTGGACGAATGAACCGGCGTGCGCTCATCCATGCTGCGGATATACGGGCTGGACTGATAGGTCTCTGTGCCAGAGTACTTCTGGGCCGACGCTATATGGTCATGACGCATGGGAGTGACGTGGCAAAGTTCGATCGCTTTTCCCTTTCCAAATTGGCCGCTATGGCCGTTTATGGAATGGCGTCGAGAGTGGTGTCCAATTCTGACTATACGAAGGGAATCTACGAGAAAAACTTTCCTCATGGTTCGCGCTGCGTTTCTATTCCATTGGGCGTTGGAGAGGACTGGTTTTCAGTGTCCGGCGGCGGGTTCAGCAATCCTTTGCTTTCGTCCATTCGAGAAGGTGCTGAGATTTTCTGTACGGTTGGGCGCCTTGAGCCGCGTAAAGGGCATCTGATCGCGGTCGAGGCTCTGGCCGAGTATCAGCGGCTCAATCCGCAGAAGAAGGTCGTCTATGTGATCGGAGGGCTGACTATCGATGCGGAGTACCAGGCCGACATTCAGCGGGAGGTCGAAAGACACGGTCTGGATGTGAGGTTCACTGGCCCGGTTTCGGTGAGCGACCTGAAGAAGCTCTACAGGCGCGCGACTGCGCAACTGTTGTGTGCGATATCTCTGCCGGGAAAGATTGAGGGCTTTGGCCTGGTGCTTCTGGAAGCCGCAGCCCAAGGGTGCCCGTCCATCGTGACAAATGTTGGTGGCGTACCGGAAGTCGTGCTCGATGGTGAAACCGGTGTTATCGTGAAAGAGGCCAGCGTCGCTAGTTTGCTCAACGCCATTTCGCAACTGGACGAGATGATTGCTGCAGGTGGCGTCGGAGAAAACTGCATCCGGCGTGCGCGTGGTTTCTCATGGTCAGAGACGGCCAAGAGAACCTATCTCGAAGCATGAGCCTCCGGCGGTCCAGTGAGCGTTGGACGGGACTACCTGCTGATTCCTGTATAGGTGAAGCCGATCTCCTCCAAATCTTCGAGGTGATAGACGTTGCGGAGATCAATCATGATCTTCTCCGTCATCATATCTGACCTGCCAGCGATTCATTCCGGGCGGATGAAGCAATCGAAGCTGTAGCGAAGAAGCTCGGTGCCGCCTATTACTCGCCACGAAAAGAGGTCTGCCATGAAGGTGCATGTCGTATCCGGCAAGATGGCAATGTTCTTTACCGGGACGAAAGCCACCTGACGGGCTTTGGCGGCATATATCTGGTCAATCAAATGAGTGGTTTTCTTCGGCAGATTTTGGCAAGCGGCAAGCCATGATGACAATTTCTGAATTTCAACCGTTCTCATTTCTTGCGAAGGAAGACGAAGAGGTCGGTCGCCATGCAGGTTGGCACGAGTGCGTTCCAAAGCTCCATCGCTCTGAAAAGCGGGAGACTGTTGCCGAAATATTTTGGCTCACCACGCCACAAATAGGAACAGTTGTCCCATTGCTGCCTGGGAAACAGGCGATCGATGGCAGACAGCGTATTCAACCTGTAGAATGTCGGGAAGACATCCTGTTCCTGACGCGTGGGTTGGAGACGCGATAGCGCGCTAACATGCAATGCATTCGGGATGATCCGTGCGCTTAACGCAGTCAGGCCCCACTTATTCGGCGTACGGGCACAAAGCCAGCCGCCCGGTTTGAGGACTCTCAGCATGTGGCTGGCAAAGGCTTCCGGATTCTCCAGGTGTTCGAGAACCCAATCGCTAATCACCATGTCAAACGAGGCGTCAGGGAAGGGAAGGGGTGCAGTGGGATCGATGATGTGGGTTTCATCGACACCTTCGTTTGTGAGAACCGCAGGATCCACATCGACGCCAACGACTTTCGTGACTTTCCCCTTCAGTGTTCTCAGGTTGCGCCGATAAGGACATTTATCTTCCAGGAACAAGCCCCGGCCTGCTCCAAAATCCATGACGGTAAATTCTGGGGAGATGAGTGCCTGAACGCGGGTAAAGAACTGGATTGCGCCTTCATGCCGGCTGAAACCCCCGGCCAGATATTCCGGGCGGTGCTGATCCAATATCTTGTTCATTGTGACTCCGCATGAAACTATTGATGAAATTGTTTAACGGGGCAATCAGCGACCTATGCTCGAATAATTGAAACCCGTTTCTTCCATGTCATCAGGCTCATAGATATTCCGCAGATCAACCATGATCTTGTGCTTCATCGTTTTGGCCAGTCGCTCAAAATCGAGGGCGCGATAGACGTTCCATTCGGTCACGATGACGAGGGCTTCGGCATCTTTCGCTGCTTCGTAGGGGTCGTCGCAATAGATGACCGTATCCGGCAGCAGATGCTTTGCTTCCTTCATGCCTTGCGGATCGTGCGCACGCACGGTCGCGCCGCGTTCGATCAGCGCGGGAACGATGTCGAGCGACGGCGCGTCGCGCATGTCGTCCGTTTCCGGTTTGAACGTCAGGCCGAGGACGGCAACCGTCTTTCCCTTCACGGATCCGTTGCAGGCGCGCTCTATCTTGTCGACCATATGGCGCTTGCGCTCGCTGTTCACTTCGACCACCGCCTCGATGATGCGGGTCGGCGATTGATATTGCTGCGCGGTGCGAACCAGCGCAATCGTGTCCTTCGGGAAGCACGAGCCGCCATAACCGGGGCCTGCGTGAAGAAATTTCGAGCCGATGCGGCGGTCGAGGCCGATGCCGCGCGCGACGTCCTGCACATTCGCACCCGTCTTTTCGCAGATGTCCGCCATCTCGTTGATGAAGGTGATCTTCATGGCGAGGAAGGCGTTCGCCGCATATTTCGTGAGTTCTGCCGTACGCCGGTTGGTGAAGAGTATCGGCGTTTCGTTGAGGTTGAGCGGGCGGTAGAGCTGGCGCATGACCTCGCGGGCACGCTCGTCTTCCGCGCCCACGACCACGCGGTCCGGCCGTTTGAAGTCGTCGATGGCTGCGCCTTCCCGCAGGAACTCGGGATTGGAGGCGACCGAGAAATCGGCATCGGGCGCGACGCGGCGGATGATCGCCTCGACCTCATCCGCCGTGCCGACAGGGACAGTCGATTTAGTCACCACCACGGTGTAGCCGGTAATCGCAGCGGCGATTTCCTCCGCCGCCGAATAGACGTAGGAAAGGTCGGCATGGCCGTCGCCGCGTCGGGTCGGTGTGCCGACGGCGATGAAGACCGCATCGGCATCCGCGACCGCGGCCGCGAGGCCGGTGGTGAAGGTGAGCCGGCCGGCAAACCTGTTGCCGTTCACCAGAACGTCGAGGCCGGGCTCATAGATCGGGATTTGACCCTGCATCAAGGCGTCGATCTTGGAGCTATCCTTGTCGACGCAGGTGACGGTGTGGCCGAAGTCGGCAAAACACGCCCCTGATACCAGTCCTACATAGCCGGACCCAATCATCGCCACATGCATACGTCGCCTCGATCCCGCTAATTTAATCTCTTTCTCTGTTCATACCGGCTTTTGCAGATTAATTGAAGGCCGGAGCTTTCTCTGACTTGTATTCCAATCCGTATGTTGATCATCTTCCTGAGACGATTGCCCTCAGCCGGTACCGGGAAAAAGTATGACAGTTTTAGTGACGGGCGCTGCCGGATTCATAGGCAGCCAGCTATGCCGTTCCTTGCTTGAGCGGGGCGACGAAGTGATCGGCATCGATGATCTTAATTCCTATTACGATCCCGCTCTCAAGGTGGCGCGGCTCGATGGCCTCAAGAGACGCAATGGGTTCACCTTCGTCCAGGGCGATATTGCCGATACTCAGGCACTTGAGGGTGCCGTTCGAGGGCGGCAGATCGTGAAGGTGGCGCATCTCGCTGCGCAGGCCGGCGTTCGCTATTCACTGGAAAACCCGCGCGCCTATGTGCGTTCCAATCTCGACGGGCATCTGGAGATACTGGAGCTCTGCCGCAGTCTCGGCTCGGTCGAGCATCTTGTCTATGCCTCCTCGAGTTCGGTCTATGGTGGAAACGAAAAGGTCCCTTTCGCCGAGAGCGATCCGGTCGACCATCCGGTATCGCTTTATGCCGCCACCAAGAAGGCGGATGAGCTGATGAGTTACGCTTATGCCCATCTTTATGGCATTCCGCAGACGGGTCTCCGGTTTTTTACGGTTTACGGGCCATGGGGGCGGCCCGACATGGCCTATTGGCTCTTTACGGAGGCCATGCTGCGCGGCAAGCCCATTCGTGTCTTTAACGATGGAAATATGTGGAGAGACTTCACCTATGTGGACGACATCGTCTGGGGGACGATGGCGGCTCTCGATCATCCACCGGTCGGCAGCGGGGGAGGCGCGCCCCATCGCGTCTACAATATCGGTCATAACAAGCCGGAGCGGCTCGGGACATTCATCGATATTCTGGAAGAGATACTGGGGGTTAAGGCAGACCGCCAATACGAGCCGATGCAGCCCGGCGATGTTTCCCAGACATATGCCGACATCACGGCCATTGAGCGGGATTTGGGGTTCAAGCCGCAAGTTGGCCTTCGCGACGGGCTGACGCGCTTTGCCGAGTGGTATCGCGGCTACTTCAAAATCTGAAGGATCGCATGTAGTTAAGGGCGTTCTCGGGGCTTGCACCGGGAGCCGAAAAACGCTCAATTCCGTCCGTTCCGGGCCGGTTCCAGGGCCGGCTCAAGCGACGAGGAGCGACTGTGACGGCGACGAGAGCGAAACGGGCCCTGATAACGGGCATTACGGGACAGGATGGTGCGTGGCTCGCGCGGCTGCTGCTCGACAAGGGCTATGTCGTTCATGGCGTGAAACGCCGTTCTTCCTCCTTCAATACAGCCCGTATCGATGATCTTTATCAGGATCCTCATCTCGATTGCGTCCGGCTTTTTCTCCACCATGGCGATCTGACGGACACGACCAATCTCATCCGGATCGTGCAGGAGACGCAGCCCGACGAGATCTACAATCTCGCGGCGCAAAGCCATGTTCATGTCAGTTTCGAGACGCCGGAATATACAGCCAATGCCGATGCGCTGGGTACGCTGCGCCTGCTTGAGGCCATCCGCATTCTCGGCATGTCGAACACGGTCCGCTTCTATCAGGCCTCGACATCCGAGCTTTATGGCAAGGCGCAAGAAACGCCGCAGACCGAGCGGACATCCTTCTATCCGCGCAGTCCTTACGCGGTGGCCAAGCTCTATGCCTACTGGACCACGGTGAATTATCGCGAGGCGTACGGGATGCATGCCTCAAACGGCATTCTCTTTAACCATGAGGGGCCGACCCGGGGCGAGACTTTTGTTACACGCAAGATCACACGCGCGGTCGCGGCGATTGAACTCGGTTTGCAGGAGGTGCTCTATCTCGGCAATATCGATGCACGCCGAGACTGGGGGCATGCGCGCGACTATGTGGAGGGCATGTGGCGGATCGTGCAGCAGGATGAGCCGGATGACTATGTTCTGGCGACGGGCGAGACACATTCGGTTCGCGAGTTCGTGGAACTCGCTTTTGCCGAAGTTGGGCGTCATGTCACATGGAAAGGGCAGGGAGTCGATGAGACGGGTATCGATGCGGCGAGCGGCAAGGTTCTCGTGAAAATCGATCCCCGCTATTTCCGCCCCACGGAAGTCGATGTTCTGCTGGGAGACCCGAGCAAGGCGCGCCAGAAGCTCGGCTGGTGTCATACGACCCGGTTTCCGGACCTGGTTGCGGAAATGGTTGCTGCCGACCTGAAAGCGGTTGCCCGCGAAGCCACCCGGATTGGCCGGCATGACTGAGAAGCGCGCTGCGCTGGTGACGGGAATTACCGGCCAGGATGGTGCCTATCTCGCGGACCTTCTTCTCGGAAAAGGTTATGAGGTTCACGGGCTCGCGCGTGACGTATCCGGCTTCGACTTTGGTCGTCTGAGCCAAAGCGCGCAACGTGAAGGCCGAATTCATCTGCATGGATGTGACCTGACCGATTACGCCATGTTCCGAAATCTGGTGGCGGAGATCCGGCCCGGCGAAATCTACAACCTGGCGGCGCAAAGTCATGTGCCGACCAGCATCGCCGAACCGCAGGTGACCAGTGAGATCAATGCCAAAGCGCCGATCCGGCTGATGGAGGCGATCCTCGATCTCGGTCTTGACGGCCATACGCGGCTTTTCCTGGCGGCCAGTTCCGAGATATTCGGTGAGGCTGGCGGGCAGATCCTCAGCGAAGATTCCGTCATGGCGCCCCGCAATCCCTATGCCTTGTCGAAGTACCATTCTTACGTTGCGTCACAGAAGTTTCGCAAGGAGCGTGGTCTTTTCGTGGTGAATGGCATCCTGTTCAATCACGAGAGCCCCTATCGAAGCCCTGCCTTCGTCACGCGAAAGATCACTCTGGCGGTCGCTTCGACGGGGAACTCCGCCGAACCGCTTCGGCTCGGGAATCTGGACGCCCGCAGGGATTGGGGACATGCCCGGGATTATGTCGAAGGCATGTGGCTGTCCTTGCAACGCGACGTCCCGGACGACTACGTATTTGCGACCGGCGAGAACCATTCCGTTCGCGAATTCGTCGAACTTGCTTTCGAGGCGACCGGGCGACGGGTTCGCTGGGAAGGGGCTGGGAAGGATGAAATCGGCTTCGACGCCGATAGTGGCGTCAGACTGGTGGAGGTCGACCCCGCATTTTTCCGGCCAAGTGACATCGGGGCCACGGTGGGCGACTCTTCGAAGGCGAGAGCGGAACTCAACTGGCAACCACGGACGAATTTCGCCGAGCTTGTTCGGGAAATGCTCGTATCTGATATGGCAAGAAACGGCTGATCGCCGCCGGCTTTAATCGTTAACGCCTTGCGCAATCGGTTCGAGCGAGCTTCGCAAATGCTTTTCAAGGAAACGCATTTTGTGATGATGTAACCATCAATTCAAACTGGTTGATGTTTTCGATCTGTCAGGATTGCCCTAGTGTTGAATTTGAAGTCCACCCGGTGGATCATGGTGGTGATCCAGCCTGTTCGCCGGGAGATGCAGGACGGATGATTTGCCTGTCCGGATAATCTTATCCGTTGTCTGAATACTTTCAGAATGACCGGCGCTGGGGAGCTTCATTTCATGAGCGGCTTTGGCATAAAATCCGATGACAACGCTACGCCCGATGGCGTGGATGCAGTCGCGGTGGCACCCGCTGATTTCCCGGAGCCCGGCATGGATGTTGGTGTCATCAAGGACAAGCCGCTTATTTCGACGCGGGTGATCTCGGACATCATGATGTGTGCGGATGGCGTAGCCATCTTCGTGTCGGCGCTTGTCGCAAAATGGGCGTATATTGTCGTCGTCCTGGAAAATGCTCCCCAAATCGAGCCTTACGCGATCATCGGTATAGTGGGGGCCGTGCTTGCTGTCGGAACGATGCGCTATCGCGGTCTCTACGATTTCAATGTGCTGAACGACATCAGAGGGCAGACAAAGCTGATACTGATCGGTCTTGCCGTCGCCGCTCTCATGCTGGTCGCGATTGGCTACCTGCTCAAGATTTCAGACCAATATTCCCGTGGCTGGTTCATCACCTGGTTCGCGATTTCCGCAGCTCTGGTTTTTACATCTCATTTCATCAATGCCCGCATACTCCGGTGGCTCGGCGCGCTTGGAGCCTTTGCGCGAAATATCGTCATTTACGGCAGTGGAGATATTGCGCAAAACTTCATACGTCGCGTTTCGATATCACTGCCGAATGTTCAGGTTATCGGCATTTTCGATGATCTGCCGCAGGGGCAAAAGGGACAGGTGCCGGTTGCTGGCGGGTTGTCCGACTTGATCGCCTTCGGACAACGTCGCCGCATTGATGAAATCCTGATTGCGATGCCCATGACGAATGAGCTGCGTCTGGCCAATCTCGTTGAGCAATTATCGTTGCTGCCTGTCGATATTCGTATCTGTCCGACGGCAACAGCGTTCCGTACCCCGCCAAAGAAACTTCTGGATTATGGGGGACTTGCCGTTCTGGAGCTGGAACGCCGTCCGATGGAGGGGTGGGGGTCGATCATCAAGAATGTCGAGGACAGGTGTCTTTCCTTTCTCCTCATTATTGCGTTCGCTCCGTTTCTCCTGCTCATCGCTCTTGCCATCAAGCTCGACAGCAAGGGGCCTGTGATCTTCAAACAGCGTCGTCACGGCTTCAATCATGAGGTTTTCAACCTCTACAAGTTCCGTACGATGTTTGTGACGGAAGACGAGCCGAAGGTGAAGCAGGCTCAACGAGATGATCCGCGCGTTACACGTCTCGGGCGTTTTCTGAGAAAGACGAGCCTTGATGAGCTTCCGCAGCTTTTCAACGTGCTCAAGGGCGACATGTCGCTTGTAGGGCCGCGGCCCCACGCGCTGGCTCACAATGAATATTACTCGACCGTGCTCGGGCGCTATGCAAACAGGCACAAGGTGAAGCCCGGTATGACTGGATGGGCGCAAGTGAATGGCTTCCGGGGCGAGACGGATACGCCGGAGAAGATGCGCGGTCGTGTGGAGCACGACCTCTGGTATATCGAGAACTGGTCCGTCTGGCTCGACATCAAGATTTTGATCAAGACGCCATTTTACGGTTTCGTCGGTTCAAATGCCTTCTGAGCGCTATTTACCTGCCAGCTTTTCCAGCAGCGGCCGAAACTTCGGTTCGATGTCGGGGCGGTCGAGGGCAAGTGCGACGTTGGCGGTCAGGTAGCCGACCTTGTCGCCGCAATCATAGGTCGTTCCCTCGAAGCGATAAGAGAAGAATTTCTGTTCGTCCATGAGCGCGATCATCGCATCCGTGAGCTGGATTTCTCCACCGGCGCCGGGCTTTTGCGTCGAAAGCTTCGTGAAAATCTCCGGCTGCAGAATATAGCGGCCGGAAATGATCAGGTCGGAAGGTGCGTCCTCGACCTTCGGCTTTTCCACCATGCCGGTGATGCGGAAAGTCTCGTTGCCCATGTCTTCCGCGAGCGCCACCACGCCATAGCGGTTTACGTGTTCGTGCGGTACTTCTTCCACCGCGATGATATTGCCGCCATGCCGGTTATAGACATCGACCATTTGCGCGAAGCAGCCGCGCTTTCCATGGATGAGCATGTCGGGGAGCGCGAGCGCGAAAGGTTCGTCGCCGACGATGTCGCGGGCGCACCAGACCGCATGACCGAGACCGAGCGGTTCCTGCTGGCGAACGAAACTTGCTGTCCCGGCGGCAGGGCGTCCATCCTGCATCATCTTCAGTTCTGCCGTCTTGCCGCGCGCCTTGAGCGTTGCTTCGAGTTCATAGGCGAGATCGAAGTGATCCTCGATGGCGCCCTTGCCACGCCCTGTCACGAAGACGAAGTGTTCGATCCCGGCCTCGATTGCCTCGTCAACGGCGTATTGAATGACCGGCTTGTCCACGACGGTCAGCATTTCCTTCGGAATGACCTTGGTGGCCGGCAGGAAACGGGTGCCGAGGCCGGCTACGGGGAAGACGGCCTTGCGAATCTTGCGGGGGGAAGTAACTGTCATGGAGAATTTGGCCTTCGGGAAAGTCGTCTCAACAACTCACGAGCACAGGTTCGGTTTCGCATTTCTCGGGATTTGCCGCAAGCGCGCGGATGAGCGCAGTCTTGCCGTTTCGAATGCGGTTAACCTACGAGGCCGGGCGGGGGGTGAAAAAACGGGCGAATACAGTTATTCTGGCTAAAATGGCTTGTCCGGGGGCAAAAACCGGGTTTCGGTCAAAACTTTCGAGGCTTTCGGGCGGAGTTCTGCATGATCTATCCGGTCATTCTATCGGGCGGCGTCGGGTCGCGACTTTGGCCTACTTCGCGGGCGCTTTACCCGAAACAATTGCTGCCGCTCGTTTCCGAGAAAGCCATGTTGCTGGAAACGGCTATGCGTGTCGCGGGTGACGGTTTCGCCGGTCCGCTGATCGTCTCGAATGACGAGCATCGTTTTATCATCGCACAGCAGATGCATGAGGCGGGGATCACGCCGCTTGCGCATATCCTGGAGCCGGTAGGCCGAAACACCGCGCCGGCTGCTGCAGCGGCTGCGGCCTTCATACAGGCGCGCGACCCTCAGGGGCTGCTACTCATTCTTCCCGCCGATCATCACATTGCGAATGTCGATGCCTTCAAGGCCGCCATTGCGCGTGGAGCCGAGCTCGCCAACGAAGGCAAGCTCGTTACCTTCGGGGTGCTGCCGACCGGCCCGGAAACGGGCTATGGCTATATCAAGCGGGGCGAGAAGCTGGGCGATGGCAACGCCTATGCGGTGGAGCGCTTCGTCGAGAAACCTGATGCCGAGACAGCGCGCGGATATCTGGACGATGGCGGCTATGACTGGAATGCGGGCATCTTCATGTTCCGTGCCGACACGATCATCGAGGAAATGCGAACGCATTGTCCCGAGATTGCCGCTTGCGCCGCTGAGGCGGTGATCAAGGGGGCCCGCGATCTCGATTTTCTCCGGCTCGAAACGGCCTCTTTTTCTGCGTGTCCTTCGGACTCCATCGACTATGCGGTGATGGAGCATACCTCGTCGGCGGCCGTCGTGCCGGTCGATATGGGCTGGAGCGATATTGGCTCCTGGTCTGCGCTTTGGGAGATCGGCGAAAAGGACGAAGCGGGCAATGTCGTCAGCGGCGATGTCCTCGTCGAGGATACGAAGAATTGTCTGGTGCGCTCAGAGTCAGGGCTCGCGGCAACTATTGGCGTCGAGAACCTTGTGATCGTGGACACGGGCGATGTTCTTCTCGTGGCCTCGCGTGACCGTGTGCAGGACGTGAAAAAGATTGTCGAGCGTGTCGCCGCTGCGGGCCGCACCGAGCATCATGCGCATAAGCGCGTTCATCGGCCATGGGGCTACTATGAGTCGATCAATGAGGGTGAGCGCCATCAGGTGAAACACCTGCTTGTCTATCCGGGCGCATCTCTTTCGCTCCAGATGCATCATCATCGTGCGGAGCACTGGGTCGTGGTGCGGGGACAGGCGGAGGTCACGGTGGGTGAAGAGCGCCGGATACTTGAGGAAAACGAGTCCGTCTATATTCCCGTCGGCACCACGCACCGTCTTGCCAATCCGGGCGACGAAGCACTCAGCATCATCGAGGTGCAGTCAGGCTCCTATCTTGGCGAAGACGATATCGTCCGCTTCGACGATGTGTATGGCCGCGAAGTGAAGAAGCCGGCGGCAGAATAAACTCTTCGTCATCTGCCGGGTCGGTTGCATCCGGGGCCCGTTTTCCTCCGCTACGGATACATCTCCCTTATTTGCAAAGAGTTTTTAACGCGCTGCGGGAGCAGGCTATCCGTTGGTGAATCGCCTTGTGCCGGGCTTGCTGCTCGCGGCGGTTGAATGGTGAATCCAAGCGGATGGGAGATGAATATGTCGCTGGGGAATTCGAATATGGCCAACGCCGCTGCTGCGGTGCCTGCCAAGGACGCTCAAGTTCGCCGGACGGAGGCGCCGGTCCGCCTTCTGCGAGCGGGAAATGAAGACATCACGATAGGTGAGAACAGTCTGCTCGAAGGTTCTTTCGAGACGCATGGAACGATCTTCATCGACGGGGCTGCCGTGAATGCCGACCTGCGCGCCGCGCAACTCTCGATCGGGGCCACAGGCCGTGTCGAAGGACAGGCGGCGGTTCACCGCGCCGAGATCGCCGGTGTTTTCGACGGGACGCTTGAATGCGCGGGTGAGGTGATCCTTCGCTCATCGAGCCGTATCGCCGGAGAAGTGAAGTGCGCCAAGCTGGTTACGCATCGCGGTGCGGTCATCGATGCACAGGTGCGGATCATCATGGAAAGCGAGGAAGCGGAGGAAAAATCGCCGCATGGGGCGGTGATTGCCCAGGCGGCGAGAGAATCTTCCCTCCGTCCGTGGACGCGCAGACGTTTCAAGCAGGTCGTGCCGGTGATGTCGGGCGCGGTTCTCTCGCTCGGTCTGGTCGGTATCGGCGCGCTGATCTTCTGAAGACGGTTCGGTCTCGACGTGCGGGTGGTGCATGGCGGCCACGATCCGAGCTTCGATCGCGACCGCCTTGTCGAAACCTGCGACGATTATTTCGCCGCCGGGGCTGAGCGTCAGGCGGCGCTGGCAGGCATCCAGGGAAAAACGAGAAATGCGCCGCACTGCAAAGCGCGACGCATTGATTGTTTCGGAAGCCTCGGAGCCTGAAGTTTGAGCCTCAGCAGGCGCCGCGGCCGAGAAGCACGGCCGGGAAGGTCTTGAACATGATCGCGATATCCTGCCAGAGCGACCAGTTCTTTACATACCAGGCATCGAGCTCCACACGACGCATATAGGTCGTCTCGTTGCGTCCGCTCACCTGCCAGAGACCGGTGATGCCGGGTTTGGCGGCCAGGTAGTATTCGGCGTCCTCGCCATAGCGCAGCACTTCCGCATAGGTGACGGGGCGGGGGCCGACAAGGCTCATTTCGCCACGGATCACGTTCAGGAGCTGCGGCAGTTCGTCGAGGCTCGTCTTGCGCAGGAACTCGCCGACCGCCGTCACGCGCGGATCGTTGCGGAGCTTCTGGTCGCGGGTCCATTCGGCGGCACGCAGCGGATCGTTTTCAAGCACGCTCTTCAGGATCGCATCGCTGTCCACATGCATGGTACGGAACTTACGGCAATAGAACTCGCGGCCTTTCTCGCCCACGCGGCGATGGCCAAAAAAGGCCGGGCCGCCGTCGAGACGGATCAGGAGGGAAACGGCCAAGAAGAAGGGAAGCAGCGCGAGGAGCGCGGTGCTGGCAACAACGAGGTCGAAGCTGCGCTTCATCAGGCGCGCCATCGGGCGATTGAGATTGTCGGCCAGCGTCAGCATGACGAGGTCGTGGCTGAAAAAGTTGCCCACTTCGAGCGCCAATGCGCCAATACCTTTCACTGGCGGGACGATGGAGAAGGCGATCCGAGCGCGGTGCAGCGCACGCAGGACGGTGTCGAGGCTCGCCATTTCTTCCGGCGAGGGGGCAAGGACGATGAAGCGTGCGCCGTGCTTCTCGCAAGCGAGTCTCAGTGCGGTGGAAAGCTGGCCGCCCGCGCGGTAGAGAAGGCTCGAGGGATCGGAGGCATTTCGGTCAGCGGTGAGTTCGGCAAGGTCCAGCGTGCCCGCGACTTCGTAGCCGAGATAGGGCTCGTCCTCCAGCACCTGCGCGGCTTCGGCGGCGTTCTCTCGCGAGCCGATAATGAGGACCGGAGCGATCCAGCTGCCGTACCGCTTCAGGACATGTCTCATTCCGATACGCGCCATCGGCACGAAAAGGAGCGCCCAGATCCAGGCCTGAAGCATCCAGAGGCGGGAGAAATAGTCCTTCGCAATGTATTGCAGGAAGCCGTCGATCAATGCGACCAGGGCAATTGCCTTAACGATTTCCTTGGCCTCTGCCCAGAAGGGCGTGCGCTTTGAATAATGGCCCTTGGCCGCCCACCACAGGATCGGCAGCATGGCAAGGAAGCCGATGCGGATGATGCGGCTCATCAGCTCGCCCGTCTCCAAAGCCGCAAATTCCGTATTCAGAACCTGCACATTGATGCCGAAAGCAATAGAGCCGGCGACAAGCTGGGCAAGAGCCAGCGCGCCGAGATCGCCGATCAGCAGCATGAAGCGGTCGGCCAGCGGGGTCAGGCGCGTGCCCGGGGCGGGCCGTGTGGAATTAATGCTTTCGAAGCCGGCAATGCCGGTTCCGGTGATGGGGGTCAGGCTTTCGAAGGCCTGTATTTCATTGTTCAGTGCGGTCACGATACTCACGCCAACTTGTGTCCGAATGCGACAGTTGACGGAGAGGTCGCAAGGAGTGCGCCATTCCGTGTTGTCCCGTTTTGAGCGGGCGAACAGGGTAAATACGGTCTTAAAGTCAGCAGGGACTCAGCGTGAGTGCAGCGGCATCATCCGATTGCCGATGAAGTGAGGAGTCCACGAATATCCGAGCGGATGATTTTGCCGAGCGCGGCAAGGATCCTCATATTCGCGCGCAAGCGCCGGTCGAAGCGAGGCGCGTCCCGCCGCTGCGTACCGCTTACCGGGATCTGCCGGAACGCTATGCCCCGGCGAAGCGAGTTGATTGCGAGTTCCGTGCCGATGGAATTCGTATGGTCGAAGCCGCCATTCGCAAGGACGAGCTTCATGTCATAGCCCTTCATGCCGCACAGGATGTCCTTCACGCCGAAACGCAGGCGGACGTAAAGCCCCATCACGATTTCGGCGAAGCGCTGCTTGCGCGGCCTTACGCCCAGCACCAGGGGCACTGCTTCTTCCATCAAAAGCATCTTGAAGGCGTTTACGAGGGCCGGGTTGTGCTCGCCATCTGCATCCATGGTGACAGCGAAACCGAAGCCGAGTTCCTGCGCCTTTTCGAAGGCCCGGTTCAGCGTGCCGTCATAGCCGAGATTGGTCTCGTTGCGGACGACAATGGCGCCAGCATTTGCGGCTTCCGCGCCGGTCTCGTCCGGCGAAGCATCATCCACCACGATCACATCGGCATATTCGCGCGCGGCGTTCACCACGGCGCCAATGGTCGCGGCTTCCCGAAAGGCGGGAATGAGGATGGCTAGGCGAGATCGGTCCACAGCAACTCCTCTCCCGCTTTCTTGCTGGTGGACAGGCGCTTGCCAAGAACCTTCGGGAGCGCATTGGGCGAGACGGCACCTTCGGGGCAGGGGCGAAGCGCTTCAAGGTGGTCTTCGGAAAGACCTGTTCCGGCGGCAAGCGAATCTTTCAGACGCAGTGCACGGCGCTGAATGACGATCGTTTCCATCTCGTTTTCTTCAATCCGTTTCACGCCGTCTCCGAGCGCTGCTTCAAGCTCGCGCGTCGCATCGACCATAGCACGCCATGTTACCGGGTTGAGAGCAAAGGAGTGGTCCGGGCCTTCGCGCGAATTGTCGTCGGTGAAATGTTTTTCGATCACGCGCGCGCCGAGCGTCACGGCGCCGAGTACGGCGGAGTGGCCGGGCGTATGGTCGGAAAAGCCGAGCACCATGCCGGGCCAGCGCGCTGCGAATGTCTGAAGCACGCGCAGGTTCACATATTTGAAGTTTTCGAGGCTGCCCGTGTAATTCGTATTGCACTGCATGAGGCAGATCTGCCTGTTGTGCTTCAGGATCAGTTCGACGGCAGCTTCCGTTTCTTCCATCGTTGCGGCGCCGGTCGCAAGAAGCACAGGCTTTCCCGTCTTCGCGATGTGTTCGATCTCTTCGTGATAGGTGATGTCGCCCGAGCCGATCTTGAAGGCGGGAACGATGTCGCGAAACATGTCCACTGCCTCGATATCGTAAGGCGTGGTCATGAAATGGATGTCCGCCTTGCGGCAGGTTTCCAGCAGCTCCGGCGTCCAGTCGCGGCGCGTATGATACTGGTCGTAGACCTCGACGACCGACTTTTTCCACGCGGCCTGATGCGAAACCTGGCCCTTTTCACCCTCGAAGCCGACCTTGCTCACGATCCTGTCGGCAAGGAAGTGCTGGAACTTGGCGCAGTCGGCACCTGCTTCCTTCGACTTCCAGATCAGGTCCTTCGCGCGTTCGAGGTCGCCGTCATGATTGGCGGCGATGTCAGCGATGAAATAGGAAGGCGCATCGAGCGCAATCTCATGTGTTGCGATGCGGAGCGATGTGTCGTGCTTCATGACGATTTCTCGTTGTACTTGTGCAGAACGCAAGCAACCACTTCGGAAAGGCCGGGCAGCTTGTATTTCAGGATCTGTTCGGCGCGGCGTACATCAAGGCCGAGGCAATGGGCGCGTGTGGTGGCCAGGCCTTGAACGGAGCCGGATGTTGCGGCGGTGAGTGTGTGGCCGAGTTGCCGGGCGATCTCGCGTACGAAATCTTCCTTCGTATATATCTCGCTTGCTGCGAGGTTGTAGAGGCCGGATGCGCCGACCTCCGCCATGTCGAAGGCGGCGCGCGCAAAGCTCGCAACGTCGATGGAAGATGACCAGGCATCGCTGAAAAGCGTCGCGGCGAGATCGTTTTCGGCGACCCCGATAGCCCATTCGGCAAGAGTTGGTTTTTCCCAGCCTCGAATGCCGACGATGCTCGTGCGCAGAACGAGTGCGCCCGCTGCCGTCAGGGCAAAGCCTTCGCCTGCGAATTTGGTGCGGGCATATTCATTGACGAAGGAGACGGGTGCCGTTTCGTCATGTGGCTGTTTGCCGCCTTCGGTGAAATACTGGTCCGTCGAAACGTGGATGAGTTTGCCGCCGCTTTCTCGCGCCCACGCGGCGAGAAAGGCGAGCGGGCGCGCATTCATGTTCCATGCGTCGAGGGGCGCGCGTTCGCATGCATCGATCTCGCTCAGGGCGGCGCAGTTGAAGACGAGGTCGGGCTTTTCCGCTTCAAGCGTCTTGCACAGCGCCTCCTCGTCGGCGATGTCGAGCGCGATGGGTGCGTTTCGTCGGGCCGCTTCCCCCAACAGATGACCTCGCCGTCGCGCTTCTTCTGCAACCGCCTGACCAAGCAACCCGGTGCTGCCCAACACAAGGGTCTTCATTCAGCTGCCTCTTTCGAACTGAAGAAGCATATGGACTTCAGAAGAGAGGTGCTTGCGGTCCAGCGCCTCCTGCATGGTGTCGATGGCGGGCTTCATCATATCCGTCCAGAGTCCGGCGGCGCCTGCCGTCTTTTCGGATGCCGAGAGCCGGACAAGGATGCTTCTGTAAAGATCCATGACGTCGCCGCCGAACCACCATTCAGCCACGCGGCTCATACCGAATTCGCGGCAGGTCCAGTCGAGTGAGGATTCCGAATAGAGATGCGTATGCCCGCCCGAAAGGTGGCGTTGCATCACATCGGGAAAGGCGGTCTCGATGAAGACGCTGGGGCTGAAAAGGGGCACGGAAATGTAGAGATAGGAAACGGCTGCATTACCCTTGAGTGCGGCCAGAAGTTCGCGCGGCTGTTGCAGGTGCTCCAGAACGCCGATCAGCGAGACGACCTTGGTGTCGACCTTGCCGGCAAGCGAGACCGTGTCGCCAAGGGCGTGGGTGCGGACGATGGCTTCGCCCGCCATCTCATTTGCGAGTGCGGCTTGCGTTTGTGAAACCTCGAAGCCGAGAATATCGGTGAGGCCGGTGGCGCGAAGCGCGGAAACGAAATAGCCGGAGCCTGCGCCGAAATCCGCATAGGAAAGTGCGGTCGGGTCTTCGCCCTTCGCCGCGAGAGCGTCCACGAGAAAGCGCGCCTTCGGGACATAAATGTCGTCCGTGCGCTTGCGATAGGCCTCACGGTCGGCGGAGCTGTAATCGCGGGCATAGGCCGCGCCGCCTCCCTCGACATAAAGTTCCGAGCAAAAAGCATCGCTGTCTTCATGCGCGCCGTTCAAATGGCCGCAGCGCGGGCAGACGAGATAGTCGACGCCGAGCTTCGAGAAACTGACCTCGCTTATCGGTCCGTCACAGGCCTTGCAGTTCAGCCTTCCGGGTTGTTCTGCATAAAGTGCGGCAAGGGCGCGCTGACGTTGAAGCAGCGCCTCGTTCTCCTTGAAGAAGTGTGATTTGTGAGAGAGCAGAGGTGCGCTCGGTTTTCCGTATTTCTGCATGACGGACCTCCCCCGCGGGCCCTTTTCAGCGCTGACGCCGGATGGCGTTCAGCTCCTGAAGATGTTTATTTTCCTCGCAGACCTTCAGCGTCTCCGTCCATGGTGGAATGCCGTCGCCGAGCAGCGGAAAGAGCGCGCGGCAGAATTCGAGATCTTCGGGATAGTCCAGTGTCCAGCGCAGCTTGCCGAGCGCCTCGTCCGGTCCTTCCAGTGAAATCCGCTTGACCCCCGGTTCGCGGCGCAGCCAGGGCGTGACGTGTTCGCGGTCATAGGGCTCGCGCGCTTGCGTCCAGTCTTGTTCCATTGCGCGCCATGTAAAGGCTTCGCAGTCGAGCCCGTGCGGATAGCGATGGACGAAATTATTTGCAGCGTAATCCGCTGAAGGGTCGGCAAGAAGCGTTGCCAGAACGTCGCCGCAGAGGCCGGGGTCGATCAGCGGGCAGTCGCTGGTCACGCGCATGACGATATCCGCGCCGAGATCGCGTGCGGCGGTGTAATAACGGTCGAGTACGTCAAGTTCGGAGCCGCGCGCCACCGTCGCGCCGCAGGCTTCGGCTTCCCGGGCGACGGGCTCCTGCTCGGGGCCTTCCGGCACGGCGCAGCAGACAATGTCGATGCCCGGAATGGCCGCGCAGCGTGTCAGCACATGGTGCAGCACGGTTTTTCCCGCCACGTCCTCCAGCACCTTGCCGGGCAGACGGGTCGAGGTCATGCGAGCCTGGACGATCACAACATTGGGCATGATGCGTTACTTCCCGGAAGTGGCGTGCGTCATGCGCCGGCCCGCACATTATAGGCCTTCACTTCGTCGACGCTCAGGAAATGCGGGTTGGTGCCGGAGCTGTAGTCGAAGCCCTGCGCCACGGGTTCGCCGCGCTCTTCGAGATTATTGGTCAGATAGTCGACATCTCCGCGAAAGAACTTGATCGTCGGGCGGATCACGAAATGATCCGGGAATTCGACGGTGAGATGCGAGTCGTCGGCGGGACACATGGTTTCATGCAGCTTCTCGCCGGGGCGGATGCCGATGATTTCCTGCTTGAGTTCGGGCGCCATGGCCGACGCGAGGTCTGTGATGCGCACGGAAGGGATCTTCGGTACGAAGATTTCACCGCCATGCATGCGCTCGAAATTCCGGATGACAAAATCGACGCCTTCCTGAAGCGTGATCCAGAAGCGCGTCATGCGCTCATCCGTGATCGGCAGCGAGGTCGCGCCTTCGGCAATGAGTTTGCGGAAGAAGGGAACGACCGATCCGCGCGAGCCGACGACATTGCCGTAGCGCACGACCGCGAAACGGGTCCTCGCGTGGCCGACCATGTTGTTTGCGGCAACGAAGAGCTTGTCGGAGGCGAGTTTCGTCGCGCCGTAGAGATTGATCGGGTTTGCGGCCTTGTCGGTCGACAGGGCCATGACCTTTTCGACGCCTTCGGCGATGGCCGCCTTGATGACGTTTTCCGCCCCGTGGATGTTCGTCTTAATGCATTCCATCGGGTTATATTCCGCAGCGGGCACCTGTTTCAGCGCCGCCGCATGGATTACGAAATCGACGTCGCGCATGGCCTGACGCAGGCGTTCGCCATCGCGCACATCGCCGATGAAATAGCGCATCTGCGGTTGCGAGAATTCCTGGGACATCTCGTACTGCTTCAGCTCGTCGCGCGAAAAGACGATGATGCGGCGAGGCTTGTGCTGGTCGAGAAGGGTGCGGACATATTTACGGCCGAAGGAGCCGGTGCCGCCGGTGATGAGTACGGATTTGTTGTCGAACATCCGGGTTTTTCGCTCTCGTTTGGGTGTCCGATTCATTGCACGATAAGCCTAATGGGTCGTTAACCATGATGGCGAGCGCCGATTTTCGATCGGCCGCGCCAGAAGCCGGTCAGGGGGGCAAATCTGTTCGATCCGGGGGAATATCGTCGGCCGGGGCACGACTTGCGGGCGCGGGCTTCGGCGGACAATCCGTCGGCCTGGCTCGTTGCGGCCTGGCTCGTTGCGGCCTGGCTCGTTGCGGCCTGAGCGCGGTCACGCCGTGAAGCGGTTCTCGCCTTCGGAGGGCGGGCGCAGCCGCTCCGGTGGAAAGGTGAGCGTCACGGTGGTGCCGTGTCCGGGCTCGCTCTCGATCTCCAATGTGCCACCATGACCTTCCATCAGACATTTCGAAAGCGGTAGCCCGAGGCCCGTACCTTCGTATTTTCGGGCGATGTCGGAATCGATCTGCCCGAAACGTTCCAGTGCCACTGGAATATCTTCCTTTGCGATACCGATACCGGTATCGCGGACGCGGATTTTGGCCGTGCCGTTCTCCACTGCCGCAGAGATGTGGATGTCACCGCCATCGGGGGTGAACTTCACGGCGTTTGAAAGCAGGTTCAGCAAGACCTGCCGGATGCGTCTGTGGTCCGCCAGGAGCGCCGGCATGTCGGCTGCGATGTCGATGTGAAGTTTGAGAGCGTGAGTGTCCGCCTGCTGTTTCAGCATGCGTATGGCGCTGTATATGACATCCTCGATATCGACTTCCTCGTCGTGAAGCTGCAATTTGCCCGCGTCTGCACGGGTGAAATCGAGCACATCGTTGATGAGTGAAAGCAGATGCTGCCCGCTCTTGTAAATGTCATCGCTATATTCGAGGTATCGCTCGTTGCCGAGGGGGCCGAAGGTTTCAGACTTCATGATCTCCGAAAACCCGAGAATCGCATTGAGTGGTGTGCGCAATTCATGGCTCATGGTGGCCAGGAACTGTGCTTTCGCCTGATCCGCGGAGGCAACGCTTTTCAGCGCGACCATCAGGTCTTCCGAAGTCGCTTCGAGCTTCCGCTTTGTCTCCTCAAGCTCCATTACATGGGCGCGGAGACGTTTTGCTTCCTGTGCGGAACGGCTCGCGAGATGCCGGTCAATCGCACTTCCGAGAAAGCCGAAAGCACCGATGAAAACCGTGATCGTGGCAATCGCGATAGACAGAACGAGAGGCTGAACCGTTGGTCGTGTAAACTCGATTGCAGGATCGAATGTGACTGTTGCAGCCGTCATGCCCGTGAAGTGTAGTGCACAGATCGCGAGAGAAAGAAAGCCCGTTCCCGCGATCCGGCCTCTGACCCCGCCAAGAGCCGCTTTGAGTTGAAAAGCCATGGTCGAGAAGACGATACCCATGACGACGGACGCGAAAACGTAGTCCCGGTCCCATGTCAGATGCTCCTGCACTGTCAGCGCCGACATGCCGACATAGTGCATCGCAACGATGGCAAGCCCGACTACGGCCCCGCCGATCCCGGCGGGTTTTACGCGTGCGACGAGAAAGAGCCCGGCAATGGACAAAGTGATGGAAAGGAAAAATGAAATAACCGTGGCGCCAGCCGCATAGGTGACGTCTTCGCCCGGCCGGAAGGCGAGTATGCCGATGAAATGCGTTGCCCAGATACCGCAACCCGCAACGGCGCCGCTTGCCGGAATCCAGAGCGTACTCCGCCATGACGCCCCCTCACGTGCGCGTGCGAGCAGGTTCATTGCAGAAAAGCTTGCGAACAGGCAAATGAAGCCTGCCAGAGCGACGAGCCGCAGATCGTGTTCAAGCGTTATGCAATTATAAACGGTAAGCATGGCTCTCGAGTGAAGCACACGCCGTTTAATCCTTGCTTAACGATTAATGAACTCTCCGTTTCAGTTCTCTTCCGCGTCAGTGTGTTGCGCGAGGCGGTCGAGAAAACGATAGAGAAAAATTCCCGCGCCTATCGCAGCAATCGTGAAGAAAACCGTCATGTCCAGATGCGCCGGAAGATAGGGGTCTGCCTTGATGAGCTGCACCTTCGCGCCGATTGTCTCGTAGTGTCGGTGCTTGAAGGGCCATACCGCCAGAAGCGACCCGCCGAGTATGCCGATCACCGTCAGCAGGGTCTGGCGGTAGAAGCGGTCGAGCAGCCAGGAGATTGCTCGCGAGAAAAGCAGAGCGCCTGTCACGACGCCTGCGGCAAGCGGTGCGATAAAGGAAAAATCGAGTTTGCCCAGAGCTTCGATGGCATCCGTATATTTGCCGAGGATGAGCAGCACGAAGGAGCCCGAAACGCCGGGCACCAGCATTGCCGCCGCCGCTATCATGCCGCAAAGAAAGATGAACCAGCTCGCATCGGGCGTGCGCACCGGCACGAGGATCGCGGCAAGAAGGCCGAAAACGACACCAAGACCGATCCAGAATATGCTCGTTGCGCCCTTCGCGTGGACATGAGACAGCAGGCCAACGATGGAAGCGGCGATCAAGCCGAAAAAGAAACCGAAGGTGATCTCGGGCAGGTTCGTCACCATCATCGAAAGCGGAATGATGCGGCTGAAGATAATCAGTGAAAGCAGAACGCCGACGCCGATGGTGCCGAGAAAGAGCATGTCCACATGCCGCGCTGCCGCCAGCACCTGCCGTTGCCGGAGCAGGCCGAGCAGATCCTTGTCGAAGCTGGCAATGGCGCCGATCAGTCTTTTGTAGATGCCGAGAATAAGCGCCATCGTGCCGCCGCTCACACCAGGTACGAGGTCGGCGGCGCCGATGCACATGCCGCGCAGCACCTGCCGTGTCGGGTTGACATTGTCGTGGCCCTCGGGGCTCAACCGGTCGGCAAAGCGTACCCAGAAGGAGAGTGCCCGGTCCGTCGGCTTCAGCGCGGCACGATAGATGTACCAGGGGAGCGGCGTGCCCACGATAATGGCGAAGGTGATGAAGGTTACCGCGCCGCCGCCGATTACGGCATCGCTCGCCCAGTGCGCTCCGGCGGCGATGGGCGGCAAGGCTAAGAAAAAAGCGAGCGCAACGCCGACAAGACCGAAGCGCCAGTTGAAGCCGCGCCACCACAGGACGGCGAGGATCATCGTCACCGTGGCGTGACCGGCGGGGAAGCTTCTGTCCGATCCTTCCTTCGCGGCCGACCAGGGAATGATGTCCTTGATCGAGTGGAAGCCATCGAGAACACGCGAGGGTGACAGTCGCGGAAAGGCGATGATCTGATACTGGAGAGCGACGATGACGAGAAGCAGTACCGCCGTCATCAGTCCAAAGGCGAGACCATGCCGGAAGCGCGCGAAATCGCCGGACCCGATATGGTAGAGGTAGATTGCGAAAATCATCAGTGTAGAGAATGTGTCGAAACGCTGCCCGCCGGTCAGCGCCCATATAGTCGCCCAGATGTCGCTCGATGCCACGGTGCCGTTCATCGCATGGAAAACCCATGCGTCGAAAACGTCCCATGCCTCGCGCGTAACCGGCCAGAGCCATGAGGCGAAAAGGAGCAAGCCTGCGGCTGTCCAACCCACGAGCGGTACCCAGCGCCAGCTTTTCGCCAGCGTGAACTCGTTCAGATTTTCATTGGAAGCCATCGAACTCTCCCGCCAGGTCACCACCCAGAATCACTTGGGATCCTATAACGGCGTAACGGATTTTGGCATGGCAAAACCGGGACTTCTGGCTCTCCTCAGTGAAATACGGGCAGCCCGCCTTTACCCGCAAGGGCAGGGCGCATTACCTTGCAGGCTCGCCCGACGAGGCGTTACTTCAGCGGATCGTCGCGCG
>CXWF01003471.1_pt1 | contig 39731 bp, 40 predicted proteins | sample 468421 | NCBI WGS metagenome assembly CXWF01 (sample SAMEA2620812, study PRJEB7988) | marine metagenome | biome: marine biome (ENVO:00000447); feature: surface water layer (ENVO:00002042); material: "saline water (ENVO:00002010), including plankton (ENVO:xxxxxxxx)" | depth 5 m
AGAGCGGCGTGGCGCTCACGATGCCGTTTGTCTCCGCCAGCACACCCATCACGGCGTCGACCTGTTCTTCCGGCTCCATCTCGGACGAGGGTTTGATCTCGACGGTGAGGGAGCCTGAAAGGTCGTTCGTCCATTCGCGCGCCTTGCCGCCGACCGAAAGCGCCGCGCCGAGCGCCAGCGTTGCGAGAAAGCACATGGCGGCAACGACGAGCATCAGCGACATGCCGGTCGCGCCTGCCGCCGGCATCACGCTTTTCGTTTCGACGAGCATGGCCGCGAGCGCGCCTGCGGGCCCGCGCTCCTCGTCGTGAAAGGTCGGCGCCTTGTCCTTGCCGCGCAATGGATCAGCCACGGATGGTGAGCCTCCCATCCCGCAATACGAGTTCGGGTGCGCCCGCGCTTTCGACAAGCGCCCGGTCATGCGTCGCGATCAGCACACTGGTGCCGAGCCGGTTCAGTTCCACGAAGAGGCGCAGCAGGCGCTGGCCCATTTCGGGGTCGACATTGCCTGTCGGTTCGTCGGCGAGCAGCACTTCGGGTTGCGCGACAACGGCGCGCGCGATGGCGGCGCGTTGTTTCTCGCCGCCCGAAAGCGTCGGCGGCGTTGCGTTCATCCGGTCGCCAAGCCCCACCCATGCCAGCAGTTCCTCGACATCCGCGCGATACTCGGCTTCGCGCTTGCCCTGGATTTTCAGCGGTAACGCTACGTTTTCATAGGTGGTGAGGTGTCCGAGCAGGCGGAACTCCTGGAAGACGACGCCGATCCGGCGGCGCAGCGGCGGCAGTTCCTTGCGGGGCAGGGTGGCGATATCCTGCCCGAACATGGTGATGAGGCCGCGCGAGGGCCGGTTGGCGAGGAACATGAGCTTCAGCAGCGAGGTCTTGCCTGCGCCCGAGGGGCCCGTCAGAAAATGGAACGAGCCCGGCGCGAGGTGGAAGTTCACATCGCGCAGCACCTCCGGCCCCATGCCGTAACGCATGCCCACATTCTCGAAGCGAATCATGCAGCGACGGTATCACGGAACATGTGCGTCGATGCAGATGCGCCATGAGGCGCATGTGCGCCGATACAGATGCACCATGCGGCGAACCGCACTTTTTCGCGAAAAAGCGGCTTTCTTCCTTGCCCTCTTAACGCGCCTTTAACCATGCGCGATCTTTCAATAGGCTTACTCGAATCTCCCCTCGCGCGGCTTATTGCGTTTCGCGCGGGAGAAGCCCGTTTTCCGCGTCCAGGTTGAGACCATTGTCCCGGATGATCATCCACTGCCCGTCCTGTTCCGCGCGCTATCCGGTGGATGGCGCTTCCTTTGCGCCTTCGGGCCGCAAGGTACGCTGCGCCAGGTGCGGCCATAGCTGGCATCAGTCGCCGCCCGCCGAAAAGGCGGAGGACACGCCGCCTCCTCCGGAGGAAGAACTTGCAACCGCGGCCGTCACGCCCATCCGCAAGAAGGTCTTTGGCGAGAAATCGCAACAGACGGGCGCTGCCGCTGCGTCCGCCCCTTCCTCGTCCCCCTCCCGGGTTGAGGATGACGATATCGTCTTTGCCGATGAAGTTTCCTCCAAAGGGGATGCAGCCAAAAAGGATGCGCCCGCTGCGGATGGGGCTGCGGCAAAGACGGGCATCGCCGCCGATATCGGTCATCGCTTTCGCGCGGAGCTTCGCCGGGCGGCCTCCATGCGCCGTGGCCGGATACTGGGCACGGCGGGCTGGCTGCTGCTTTGTCTTTTCGTTGGCGGCACACTGGCGGGCGGCTGGATCTACCGCGAGCAGGTGGCGGCGTTCTGGCCCGCGACGACGAAGCTCTATGCCGTTGCAGGTGAGGAAATCAATCTGCGCGGTCTCGAATTCCGCAACGTCACCTATGAACGCCAGAGCGAAGACGGGCTGCCCGTTCTGGCCGTCATGGGCGAGGTCGTGAATGTGGCCGGCGAAAATGTCGCCCTGCCGCGCCTTCGTGTCGGCCTTCTCGATGAGGGGCAGAAGGAGCTCTATCACTGGACCTTCGCGCTTTCCGAGCGCGCGCTCCCGGCCAATGAGTCCGCGTCCTTCATCACGCGCCTGTCGAGCCCGCCGCCCGAAGCGCGCGATATCGAAATCCGTTTCGTCGAGAAGACGAATATCGCTTCGGCCGGTTCACCCGAAGACGTGCCCGAAGCTGTTCCTGACGCTGCATCGGCCCCGGAGGATATTCCGGTGGATGTCCCCGATGCACCGCCTGCGGCGGAATAGACGATGAGCCGCCTCGCGCCGAAGGGCGCCCGGATTTCGGTGCTCTACTCGGCGGAGGACATTGCGGTCCGTGTCCGCGAGCTTGCGTCCGATATCGTGCGTTCGCTCGGGACGGAGCCGCTGGTCGTGCCGATCCTCAAGGGCAGTTTCATCTTCGCTGCCGATCTCCTGCGCGCGCTGCATGAGGCAGGCGCGGAACCCGACATGGATTTCATCACGCTCTCAAGCTACGGCAAGGGCACGCGCTCGCTCGGCGAAGTCACGATCATGCGCGACACGGAAGCTGCCATTGCGGGCCGCGACGTTCTTATCGTCGACGATATTCTCGAGTCCGGACGCACTCTGGCCTTTGCGAAAGATCTTCTGGCCGCGCGTGGCGCACAGCGCGTCATGACCTGCGTGCTGCTCAACAAGCCCGGCAAGCTCGCCGTCGATGTGAAGGCGGATTTCACAGGCTTCGATTGCCCGGACCGTTTTGTCGTCGGTTACGGCATGGATGTCGCCCATGCCTACCGCCAGCTTCCCTTCGTCGGCTACATCGACCAATGAAAATCATGGGACCAATGAAATCATGGGAGCGATGAAATCATGGAAACAGTGAAATAATGGCTCGCATCCTCATTGCAGAAGACGAGCCTGCCGTGCGCACCTTCATCCAGCGTGCGCTTCAGGGCGCGGGCCATGAGGTTGAATGTGTTGGCGATGGCAGCGATGCGCTCGAAGCGCTTGCTCGTGCGCGGCCGCACCGTGCGCATGATCTTCTGCTGACGGATATCCTGATGCCGGTGATGGACGGGGTTTCGCTTGCGCTTCTTGCCGCTCGCGATGCGCCTTCTCTGCGCATCATGCTGATGACGGGCTATTCGGATCAGCGCGAACGCGCACATGGGCTCGATGCGATCATCCAGGACATTCTGCTCAAGCCCTTCACGCTCGACGAACTCGTCATGCGCGTTCAGGCCGTACTCGATATGGACAGGAACTAGAAACGTCTGAGCAGGCGGTCGAGATAGTCGAGTTCGATCTGCGGACGGCCAAGCTCCATGGCGCGCTCGCGCAACTCCTTCAAGATCCGCTGCGCGCGCTGTGTGTCGATATGATCGGGCACACTCCTGGTGTTCGTTTCGCTGGGGCTGGAAGAGGGCCGCCCGAAAGGATCTTTGCCCCCGGACCTTCGCGCCGTGCCTTGCCCGGAGCGACCCTGCATCAGCTTGTCGGCGAGCGCCTGCGCACCCTTCTGCATGTTCTGGATCGCCTGTCCCTGTGATGCGGTGGCGCGGTCGGCGCGGGCGGCGTCCAGACGTTCCCTTGCGTCCTTCATCGATTTCCGTGCCTCACCCAATGCGTCGGGTGCCTCGGCGCCCTTGTCTTTCAGCATGTCGAGCATGCTGTCGAGTTCTTCTTCAAGCGCGTGCTGCTGCCGGGCAAGCTCGTCCAGTTCTTGTTGTTCCGAAGGTGAGCCGAGCTTCCGCGCCGCATCGGGATCGTTTCTCAGCTTCTCCAGTTCGCGGAAGGTTTGGTCCATCAGGTCGCGCTGTTTCGAGATCATCTTGCCGATGTCGTCGATGGCTTGCGCCATTGCCTGATCCGAGGGGCTTGGCGGGCCCTGCTCGCCCGGCAATTGCAGGTTTTCGAGAATGTTCTGGAGCTTGTCGAGCATGGCCTGCGCCTGTTCGCGCGCGCCGCTCTGCGCCAGATCCTCGATCTGCCGCATCATCTCTTCGAGCTCTCCGCGTTCGATGGTCTGCGTGTCGCCATCGGGAAACTCGCTCTGCATCAGCAGGTTCTCGACGGGCTGCATTTCGGCAATCGCTTCCATGTAACGGTTGAAGGCGTCTTTCAACTCCTTCATCAGCCGGTCGATTTCTTCCGTTCCCGCCTCTTCGGCCAGCGCATCGGCCAGCGCCTTCCGCGCGTTGCGCAGGTCGCGTTCGGCGAGCGACAGGTCGCCATCCTCGATCCTGAGCGCGACCGACCACAAGAGGTCGTAAATGCCCGTCAGGTCGGTGTCGCGGGATGCCTCCGTCAGTCGCCAATAGGCGGCGCGCAGAGAGAGATAGACCACCTTGTCGTCGATATAGCGCTCCGCATCCTGTGTGAAATTATCGATGAAGCGGGCAACGCTTGCGCCCGAGCGCGGGTCGAGCGCGAGGCGGCGGCGCTGTTCGATGATGGCGCGGGCGAGCGGATCTGTGAAGTCGCGCGCGGGCAGGATGATCGAAACGGGTTCCGACCTCCCTTGCTGTTTCAGATCGTCGGTTGCGGCAAGCGTGATCGTCACCGGCAATCCCGCCCAGGGATGTGCGGTGAGTTCGGCGAAGGTCTCGCCTTGCGCGTCGCGCGGGCGCGAACCCGGCAGGTTGAGCCGCACTTCCGGCGGCGTCACGCGCGGTTGAGGCACGGTCACGGCGGGGTCGGTCCGGGGAAGGCCGATGCGGTCGAGCGCAATCAGCGCTTCGGCGTTCGCGACGCCATAATCGTCCTTCACCCGGTAGCTGAAATGGAGCGCGCCGGATGCCGCGCGCTCAATCGGCTTCAACAGCTCTATTTCCGGGTCGTGGTCCGGCGTCACCTCGATGTGCCAGGCGCGGATCATGCGTCCGCCTTCCGTGAGCGCCACATCCGCCGTCTCCGTCATCGGGGCGTCGATGGAGTAATTCTCCGCGCTCACGGTTTCGAGCGTTTGCGGTTCGTTGCGGCTCTCTCCGTGGATTTCGAGCACCGGCGCATTCTTCAGCCCGTGGACGCGAATGGAAAGCGTGGCGCCCTCCGGCGCTTCGAGCCGGGTGATTTCCTTCGCCTCTTGCGTCTTGCGTTCGAGATAGACGGGCGGCTTGCCGGTATAGCCGGGCGGTGTGATCCAGGCTTCGATATTGGCCATGCGCGCACCCGCCGCGCCCGGCAGCATCGCGTCGCTCAGCCGGTCGAGACGGCCGGCGCCAGTTCCTGCGATGCCGATGACGAGGAGGAGGGCGACGGCGGCCCGAATGGCGTAAGGGTCGCGCAGCGCCAGCACCGACACGGGAAGGCCGATGCGAAGCCGCGCAATCCGCTCCGACATCCAGTTGCGATGCGCAGCCCAGAGTTCCGGGTCGCCGGTGTTCCCGGCGGGGACATCCTCATAGGAGGAAAGCGGCGCATGGGCGAGGCCGGATGATTTTTCGAGATGGCGCAGCGCCTCGTCGCGACCCGGCCAGCGGAAGCCGCGAAAGCCCTGCCAGAGCAACCAGATCGTCAGTGTGCCGAAAATTGCCAGCAGTGCCCAGTGCAGCGAAAGGGGGAGGCTCGCAAAAAGGCCGAAAAGGGCAAGCGCGATGAACAGCCCGGCAACCGCCGCGGCGGGCCAGATTGCGGGCAGCAGTTCTTCCCAGAAAAGCAGCGCGCGAGAGATGCGTACACGGCGTTCAACGCGCGCCGGCAGTTTCGTGCCGCGCGGGTCTTCCCGTCTTCCTGCCGGTGTTTTTCCTCCGGGGCCGGTCAAGCCTTCTCGCCCTCGTTCATGCTCGCTCGTTCACGCTCGCGTACCGTTTCCGGCCCGTGGCAGAACGCCTAATCGAGCCAGGACGGAATGATATCCTGTTTCAGCATTGCGTCATAACTGGGGCGCGCGCGGACCTCCTCGAAGGTCTCGCCCTTCACCATGACTTCGGGCACGAGAGGCCTTGTATTGTAGGTCGATGCCTGCACGGCGCCGTAAGCGCCCGCGGACATGATGGCGACGAGATCGCCGCTCCCGAGTTTGGGAAGCTTTCGTCCCTTGGCAAAATAATCGCCCGTTTCGCAGACGGGGCCAACCACGTCATAGGTCATCTGTTCCGCGTCAGCCGCTTCGGCGACGGCGCGAATTTCGTGGAAGGCGTCGTAGAGCGTCGGGCGGATCAGGTCGTTCATTGCCGCATCGAGAATGAGGAAGTTGCGGTCGTCGCCCTGTTTTTCATAGATCACGCGGCTGACGAGAATGCCCGCATTGCCCGCGATCAGGCGTCCCGGCTCGAAGGTCAGCGCGCAGCCGAGATGGCCCATTGTGCGCTTCACCATCGCGGCATATTCGTCGGGATGCGGCGGCACGTCATTGTCGCCGCGATAGGGAATGCCGAGCCCGCCGCCAAGATCGATGTGACGGATGTCGTGGCCGCGCGCGCGCAGTTCCTCGACCATGGTCGCCACGCGCGTGAACGCCGCGTCGAAAGGCGCGAGATCGGTCAGCTGGCTGCCGATATGAACGTCGATGCCACTCGCCTCGATGCCCGGCAGTTCCCTCGCGCGGTCATAGACCGAAGGGGCGCGCTGCCATGAAATGCCGAACTTGTTTTCTGCCTTGCCGGTTGCGATCTTTTCATGCGTCTTCGCGTCGACATCGGGGTTCACGCGGATCGCGACACGCGCGGTGAGGCCCCGCGCGGATGCAAGCTGCGAGAGAAGTTCGAGTTCGGGTTCGGATTCGACATTGAAGCGGTCGATCCCGGTTTCGAGCGCGAAACTCATCTCGGTTTCGGTCTTGCCGACGCCGGAAAAGACGATCTTGTCCGCGCTGATGCCTGCCGCCAGCGCGCGGCGTAGTTCACCCTCCGACACGACGTCCGCACCAGCGCCCTGTCTTGCCAGTGTCGCGACCACGGCGAGGTTCGAATTGGCCTTCACCGAATAGCAGACGCGCGCGGGCTGTCCCTTGAAGGCATCCGCAAAGACGCGGTAGTGCCGTTCAAGCGTTGCGCTCGAATAGCAATAGAAGGGTGTGCCGACCGCAGCGGCAATCTCGGGGATCGCGACGTCCTCGGCATGAAGAACGCCGTCGCGATAGTCGAAGTGATGCATGGTCTTTGTCCGGGGCGCGGGGTGCGCTCAGTAGTTGCTGACGCGGCTGCGCGGCGCGATATCTTCCATTTCCTCGTGGAGCGGTTCGGCGGCGACGGGCGGATTATCGCCCAGCACGTCTTGCGCCGAGGGGCCCTGTTCGGCTGCGGGACGTGGTTTCGCCCCTGCGGGAAGTTCGGGGTCGCCCTTGCGCCCGCAGGCCGAAAGCGTCGCGGCGAGCGCGAGCCCGAGCAGCGCCGTCATGATCGTCCGCCCTATCGTCATCCCGCTTCTCCCAGCTCTAGCGGCCGCCATCGCGCCCGAGTTCATCGCGCCACCATTTCACGGCAGCGCGTACATTCTTCGGCGAGGTGCCGCCGAAGCTCGTCCGGCTGGCGACGGAGTTGTCGACGCCGAGAACGGAATATACCTCATCCGTGATGCCGGGCTCCACCTCGCGCATTTCGTCGAGCGAAAGCCCGTCGAGATCGACGCCTTTCTGCTCCGCTTTCGCAACGAGCGCGCCCGTCACATGATGCGCCTGCCGGAAGGGGAGGTTCAGCGCCCGGACCAGCCAGTCGGCAAGATCGGTCGCGGTTGAGAAGCCGCGCGAGGCGGCGGCCCGCATCGATTCTTCGTTGACGCTCATGGTCTTCACCATGCCCGTCATCGCGGCCAGCGAGAGCGAGAGCGCATCAAGCGCGTCGAAGGCGGCTTCCTTGTCTTCCTGCATGTCCTTGGAATAGGCGAGCGGCAGGCCCTTCATCACGATGAGGAGCGAGGTCAGTGCACCGATCACGCGGCCCGCCTTCGCGCGCACGAGTTCGGCGGCGTCGGGGTTGCGCTTCTGCGGCATGATCGAGGAGCCGGTGGTGAAGCTGTCGGGCAGGCGAACGAAGTCGAAGCCCGGCGTTGACCAGATCACGATTTCTTCGGCGAGCCGCGTCAGATGCGTGGCCGCAATCGAGGCCGCACCGAGCGTTTCGAGCACGAAATCGCGGTCGGAGACGCTGTCGAGCGAGTTCCGCGTCGGGCGCTCGAAGCGCAGCGCCTTCGCCGTCTGTTCCCGGTCGATGGGAAAGGAGGTTCCGGCAAGGGCTGCCGCGCCCAGCGGGCATTCATTGAGCCGCTTCCGCGCGTCTGAAAGCCGGCCCCGGTCGCGGCCCGCCATTTCCACATAGGCAAGGCAATGATGGCCGAAGGTCACGGGCTGGGCCGTCTGGAGATGCGTGAAGCCCGGCATGATGGTGGCCGCGTGTTCTTCCGCGCGCGTCAGCAGGGCTTCCTGCAGGTCGCGGAGCTGGCCGTCCAGATGGTCGAGCGTGTCGCGAATATAGAGCTTGAAGTCGGTCGCCACCTGATCGTTGCGCGAGCGCGCGGTATGAAGCCGTCCTGCCGCTGCGCCGATCAGGTCCGACAGCCGCGATTCCACGTTCATGTGGATGTCTTCGAGGTCGCGGCGGAATTCGAACTTGCCGCTCTCGATCTCGGCGAGAACCTGGTCCAGCCCTGCGACGATTTTTTCGGCATCGTCCCTTGAGATAATTCCCGTTTCGGCCAACATGCGGCAATGCGCCTTCGAACCCTCGATATCCTGGGCAAAGAAGCGCTGGTCAAAGCCGATGGAGGCGTTGATTTCCTCCATGATCCGGTCGGGGCCTTCGCCGAAGCGTCCGCCCCACATCTTGTTGCTCATGTCGTTCTCCGGGCTCCTGTTCAGGTCTTACCGGTGCCTTGGGCGGCATTCCGAAGCCAAGCCGAAAAAGAGTAGGGAATGTTCCAGGGAAAGCCGAAAACAATCGTCATTCTGGCCGCAGCGGCGCTGATAGCCGCAGGCGCGGTATACTTGATTGGACAGGGGGGCGGCAACCCGGACGGACCGGCCATGAGCGAGGCCGCCGCCCGGCTCGATGCGGTGGCCATCGGCGAAGTCGCCAATTTCAAGGCGAAGCCCGTGCCCGCCGCCGTCTCCGCCTTCACCTTCGAGAATGCCGATGGCGAGCCCCTGACGCTCGCCGATTTCCGGGGCAAGCTCGTTCTTTTGAACATCTGGGCGACCTGGTGCGGCCCTTGCCGGGAGGAAATGCCGGAGCTGGACGAGCTTCAGGAGGCGTTCGGGGGCGAGCGTTTCGAGGTCGTGGCCCTCAGCGTTGACAGCAACGGGCAAAAGCTCGTCCGCGATTTCCTTGCCGAGGTGGAGGCTGACCATCTCGGCCTCTATATCGACCCCACCGCCAAGGCGAATTTCACGCTGGGCGCCTTTGGCCTGCCGACGACGCTCCTGATCTCGCCGGAGGGCGAGGAAATCGGACGTATGGTCGGCCCCGCCCCCTGGGCGAGCGAGGACGCAAAGGCCTTTATCGCTGAAGCCCTCAGACTTTACGCGCCTGAAGCGAATAGCTGAGGGGGAGGCGGGGTTTTCCTTCCTGTTCGGAAAAGGTCAGGCTCACGCGCTATCCACTCTCGTCACGAACATGCCGCCAATGACCTGACAGGGCTCACTGCCGCCCGCCGTCACGGGGACCGACATGGCGTGGCCCACGAGGTAAAGGCGGCCCGATGCCGCGAAGGGCACCTTCATGAAGACGGGTTTCTGGCTCTCGAAGGCGTGCTTGGCGATGGCGAGCCAGCGGCGCTGGACGGAGGCCGGGTCTTTGCTTGAGAAGGCGGTGCTTTCCTCGGCGAATTCGGAAAGGCATTTGCCCGTCCGTTCCTCGCCCAGCAGTTCGACCAGCGCCGTCCCGAAAAGACGGATGCGAAAATCCTCGCCGCCATCCAGCGCCTCGGCAATGACGATGTTTGGCATCAGCTTGACGATCTCGGCAGGATTGATGTCGGCCCGGTCGGCCATCTCGCGCGTACCGCGTTTGCGTTCGAGATAGTCATGGAGCGCGCATACCGAGGGATGCTCGGGCGCCTCCATGAATTGCGGTTCTTCCGTCATCTTTCCGACGCGGCCGCCTTGATCGAAGCTTGTGGCCATTTCCGTCCTCGCAGGGTGCCTTGAGGCCCCCTTTTTGACGGTATTTTGCACGGGACAGGGTTAACGAATCGATAGGCGGAGCATTCCGGGGCGAACGGCGTTGCGCGTCCGCGACGGCGCTGTCGGGCTGTTTCTAGCGTGTCGGGACGGGGGTTTCGCCGCGATAATCGTAGAAGCCGCGCTGCGCCTTGCGGCCGAGCCAGCCGGCCTCGACATATTTCACGAGAAGCGGGCAGGGCCGGTATTTTGAATCCGCCAGCCCGTCATAGAGCACCTGCATGATCGACAGGCAGGTATCGAGGCCGATGAAGTCGGCCAGCTGGAGCGGTCCCATCGGGTGGTTCGCGCCGAGTTTCATCGCCTTGTCGATGCTCTCGACCGAGCCCACGCCTTCGTAAAGCGTGTAGACCGCTTCATTGATCATCGGCAGCAGGATGCGGTTGACGATGAAGGCCGGGAAGTCTTCTGCGTTTGCAATCTTCTTGCCGAGCGAGCTTGCGAAGTCCTGCATTGCGTCGAAGGTCGCATCGTCGGTCGCGATCCCGCGAACCAGTTCGACCAGTTCCATCACCGGAACCGGATTCATGAAGTGAACGCCCATGAAGCGTTCGGGCCGGTCGGTCGAGGCCGCGAGGCGGGTAATCGATATGGAAGAGGTGTTGGTCGCGATCAGCGCGTCCTCGCGCAGATGCGGGCAGAGTTCGGCGAAGATCTTGCGTTTAACCTCTTCGCTCTCGGTCGCCGACTCGATCACGATGTCGGCATCCTCGAAATTTTCCATGCTCTCGGCGAGACCGAGAAGTTCGAGCGCCTTGTCGCGCTGTTCGACGGTGATGCGCTCACTCGATACCTGCCGCGCCATGTTGCCGTCGATGGTGGCAAGCCCCGCTTCGATGCGCTCGCGCGAGACGTCGTAAAGAGCGACCTCATATCCCGCCAGCGCGCAGACATGCGCGATACCGTTGCCCATCTGACCGGCGCCGATGACGCCTACCTTGCGAAACTTCATTACTCGAAACCCGTGGTTTTCCTGCTCTGCCCCTGAGCCCCATGCCCGCCGGGGTGGCGGGCATGGATTGGCCTAAGAATGGCGTGGAAGGCAAGCAGCGTAAAGAAAAAGCGCCACCAGTTTCCCGGTGGCGCTTCGTTTTGGATGCAAATGAGGCTTGCGGGTTCAGAGACCGGCTTTGCCGAGCTCTTCTTCGAGTTCAGGTACGGCCTTGAAAAGGTCCGCCACGAGGCCGTAATCGGCGACCTGGAAGATCGGGGCCTCTTCGTCCTTGTTGATCGCGACGATGACCTTGGAATCCTTCATGCCCGCGAGATGCTGGATCGCGCCGGAGATGCCGACCGCGATATAGAGCTCGGGAGCGACGACCTTGCCGGTCTGGCCGACCTGGTAGTCGTTCGGCACGAAGCCCGCATCGACCGCTGCGCGCGAGGCGCCGACGCCGGCGCCCAGCTTGTCGGCGATCTTTTCGAGCATGGCGAAGTTCTCGCCGTTCTGCATGCCGCGGCCGCCCGAGATGATGATCTTGGCTGAGGTCAGCTCCGGACGGTCGGATTTCGTCAGCTCTTCGCTCACGAATTCGGTCAGACCGGGATTTTCCGCCGCGCCGATCTTCTCGATGGAGGCCGAGCTGCCCTGGCCGGCCGCCGGGAAGGCGGTGGTGCGGACCGTGATGACCTTCTTTGCGTCGGTCGCCTTCACGGTCTGGATGGCGTTACCGGCATAGATCGGACGCTCGAACGTGTCGGCGCTTTCGACAGCAGTGATTTCCGAAATCTGCGCCACGTCGAGAAGGGCGGCCACGCGCGGCATGAAGTTCTTGCCGACGGTGGTGGCGGCCGTGACGATGGCGTCATAGTCGCCTGCAAGGCTCACGACGAGCGCCGCAAGCGGCTCGGCAACCGGATGTTCGTACTGGGCGTCGTCGGCGACGAGAACCTTCGCCACGCCGTCGAGCTTCGCGGCGGCTTCGGCGACTGCATCGCAGCCTTTGCCCGCAACGAGGATGACGACATCGCCGCCCAGCTTGGAGGCCGCCGTGACGGTCTTTGCTGTGGCATCGCTCAGGGCCGAGTTGTTGTGGTCTGCAATAACAAGCGTGGTCATCCGATCACTCCCGCTTCCTTGAGTTTCGAGACGAGTTCGGCGGCGGATTCGACCTTGATGCCGGCCGAGCGCTGCGGCGGTTCCGACACTTTCACGACTTCAAGACGTGCCTTCACGTCGACGCCGTAATCGGCCGGCGACTTTTCGTCGATCGGCTTCTTCTTCGCCTTCATGATGTTGGGCAGCGAGGCGTAGCGCGGCTCGTTGAGGCGCAGGTCGGCGGTCACGACCGCCGGCATCTTGAGCTTCAGCGTCTGCAAGCCGCCATCGATTTCGCGGGTCAGGTTCAGCGTGTCGCCGGCGATCTCGACCTTCGAGGCGAAGGTGCCCTGCGACCAGCCGAGCAGCGCGGAAAGCATCTGGCCCGTCTGGTTGCAATCGTCGTCGATTGCCTGCTTGCCGAGAATGATGAGGTCCGGCTTTTCTTCCTCGGCGACCGCTTTCAGGATCTTCGCGACATTGAGCGGTTCGACGGTTTCATCGGTTTTCACGAGAATGCCGCGGTCGGCACCCATGGCGAGTGCCGTGCGGAGCGTTTCCGTGGACTGCGGGACGCCGATCGAAACGGCGACGACTTCGGTTGCCGTGCCCGCTTCCTTCAGACGAACCGCTTCTTCGATAGCGATTTCGTCGAACGGGTTCATCGACATCTTGACGTTGGCGAGATCGACACCGCTGCCATCCGATTTCACGCGGATTTTCACGTTGTAGTCGACCACTCGCTTGATCGGTACGAGGACTTTCATCGAGGCGGACTCCCTGCGCGTTGCCTTGGCGGCGAGGAACGGGGATGAAACTGCCCCCGGGCCTCACGGTACCTCGGCGCCGGTCTTGGTGTAGGTCTTGGGCGGGCGGCTGCCTTGAAACGGCTGTTTCTCGCGTGAAACGAGGCCAGACTCGCCCGCTGCCACAAAGCTGCTGTTGCGGGGCGGGAACCTAGTGGCCCCGCCCGCTCCTGTCAACGAATAGGGGCAAGCGCGGGCCGGGGCTATTTGCCGCTCTCACGTGTTGCACCGGGAACCCACATCACGTCGCCGGGGCCATGTCCGTCCTCGCCCAGATTGGCGAAGCGGGCGGCCACGAAAAGGAAATCCGAGAGGCGGTTCAGATATTTGAGGGCCGCTTCGCTCACGCGCTCATGGGGAAGTTCCATAAGTGCCGTGACCTGCCGTTCGGCCCGGCGGCAGACGGTACGGGCAAGGTGGAGATAGGAGGCAGCCGGCGTCCCCCCCGGCAGGATGAAGGAGCGCAGAGGCGCAAGCGCGGCGTTCATCTCGTCGATTTCCGCCTCAAGGCGCGTCACCTGGGCATCGAGAATGCGCAGCGGCTCATATTCGAGCTTCTCGTCCGTTTCCGGGGTGGCGAGATCGGCACCGAGGTCGAAAAGCTCGTTCTGGATGCGGCCCAGCATAGCGTCGAGCTTTGGCATGGCTTGCGTGTGAAGGCGCGCGATGCCGATAACGGAATTCGTCTCGTCCGTGGTGCCGTAGCTTTCGATCCGAAGCGCGTGCTTGGGCACACGCTCGCCCGTGGCGAGCGCGGTCGTGCCCTTGTCGCCGCTTTTCGTATAGATCTTGTTGAGCGTAACCATCTCTCTCCAGGCGGTTTTCCGCCGTCAGCCCTTCGCGAAGGGCAACATGCGCTTCAGCACGTTATCCTTGAGAACCACGTGATGATAGAGCGCACCAAGAACATGGAGCGCCACCAGCGCGGCAATGAGGTAGCCATTGACGGCGTGCAGCCATTCGCCGATTTCGTGCAGCGTATCGTTCTGCGCGATTTTAAGCGGTATCACGCCATAGGCCATGGGTTCGCCCTTGGAGGTCGTCACCAGCAGCAGGCCGAAGATCGGTTGCAACGTCACCAGGGCATAGAGGCTGTGATGGGTCGCCTTGGCGGCGATTTCCTGCCAGCGCGGCATGGGCGGATAGGCGGGGCGCGGGCTCGACCCTCTGAGCGCCAGCCAGATCACCATAAGCACGAGAACCACGAGGCCGGTGCCGAAATGCAGCGTGGCCGTCTCGCGGCTCAGGGTGAAGCCGCCATAGAGCATGATGAGCACGAGAACGGCGATGGCCCAGTGAAGCGTCTTGATCTTCGTGGCGAAGCTCGGCATGGCGGCGGCTGTATCGGTCATGGCTTGGGAATCCCCTGGCTGTGGCTTTGGGCAAGAATCGCCTGTTGCGGGCGAGGGATCAAGCTGCCTGCGTCACATTACGGCAATATTACAGCTCTAGCTTTTCCAGCCGCGGCGCCATTTGGCCACCGCCTCGCCGATTTCATGCGGGCTGTCTTCCTGGATGAAGTGGCTGCCCTTCACCGTCACCTCGGTCTGGTTCGGCCAGCTCCGGCAGAATTCGCGCTGCGCGCCGGTCAGGATCGCGCCGGGGTCGGCATTGATGAAGAGCTTGGGGAGGTCATTGGCGGCCATCCAGTCGGCATAGGACTGCACGATATCGGTCACGTCTTCCGGCTCGCCGCCAAGCGGGATCTGGCGCGGCCAGCTGAGTGTCGGCCGCCGGTCCTCTCCCTCCTCGCGGAAGGGGCGGCGATAGACCTCCATTTCCTCGTCCGTCAGCTTCCGCAGGATCGAGCCCGGCAGCACGGCCTCGATGAAGAGGTTCTTGCGCAGGATCATTTCCTCACCCGCCTCCGAGCGGAAGCCCTCGAATATGCTGCGCGCATCCTTGTTCCACTCGTCCCATTCCAGCGGCCGCACGATCCCTTCCATATAGGCGATGCCTTCGACCGCGCTGCGGTTGCGGTTCGCCCAGTCGAAGCCGAGCGCCGAGCCCCAGTCATGGATCACCAGCGTCACCTTCTCCGTCGCGCCGACCGCTTCGAGGAAGGCGTCGAGAAAGCGGCGATGTTCGCGGAAGGTGTAGCGGGTGGGGCCGGAGGGTTCGAGTTTGTCGCTGTCGCCCATGCCCATCAGGTCCGGCGCGATGCAGCGGCCCTGATCTTTCAGGTGTGGCATCACATTGCGCCAGAGATAGGACGATGTCGGGTTGCCATGCAGGAAGAGGATCGGATCGCCTTCGCCCATCTCGCTATAGGCCATGCTGCGGCCCGAAATATTGACGTGCTCCTTCGGCAGTTCCGCGGCGGAAATCTCTTTACCGGGCATTGGGGGCCTCCTCCTGTCGCTGCCATGTTCTCTCGTCCGGATATTCAGCGAGAAATATAGGGCGGCTGGTATCATAAGCCCGTTCCGCCTGCCGGAGAACGAAAAGGGGCACCGTTTCGTTGCGGTACCCCTCGACGCCAAGGCCGGATTTTATGCAAAAAAACGGCAGGAATCAGAACTTATAGGCGTAGCGGACGCCGATATTCGTCAAGCCGTCATTCTCGTCGCAGAGCGAGGCGTTCGACATGTGGTCGAAGCCGACCATGAGCGCGTTGTGTTCGTCGAAGCTATAGCCAAGCGAAACGCTCTCGTGGAAATTGAGGCGGCAGCCGTAATTGCGGCTGTCGGCGGTGCGCCGGTTCGTTTCGCCATCATGGATCGCGCCGCCCAGAGTGAAGTCGGCGAAAATCGCGTCCGTCAGATAGAAGGTCCAGCCAAGGCCTGCATAGGCGAGGCTCGTACCGTCGCCCGTATTGATGTTGGCACCGATCAGCGGGTTGGGCGCCCATGCCCAGTCGAGAAAGTCCGGCGAGACGAAGCGTGCCTCGATGTTGATATCCGGGTCGCTCGGTTCCTTGCGCTCGCGGAAGAGGTCGCTGTCATGATCGAGAATGCCGAGCCGCAACTCGGTCAGGATGCCCTCCGCCGCGGCGGGCGAGGAGACACAAATAGTGGATGCCGCTGCAAGCGCGGCAAAAAGGAAGCGCGTCAGAATCACGATTAGGTTCCCTAGCTAGAAAAGAAAACAGCCCGGCCGTAGCTTGATTTTACAAGAGACAAGCCGCTTTTGCGACATGCCGGTCGCTCACAAAGCCCGCAAAGGAGGGCAGTGCCGGCCTCCCCCGCGGATTGTTTCGTTCAGCTCGTGCTCAGATAGAGCCCGATCATGATGATGACGACGGCAAGGAACTGCAGTCCCACGCGCCAGCGCATCAGCGTCTGCGAGCGGCTGGCCGAGCCGCCGCGCATCATGTTCCAGAGGCCGAGCAGCAGCACGACGACGACCGCGCCCATCGCGATGGGGCCGAGCCATGTGAAAATTTCGGTCATGAGCTCAGTTCCCTCCTTCAAGAAGTCGTCGCGCGATCACCTGCGCCTGAATTTCCGCCGCGCCCTCGAAGATGTTGAGGATGCGTGCGTCGCAGAGAACCCGGCTCACCGGATATTCGAGTGCGAAGCCGTTGCCGCCGTGGATTTGCAGCGCATTGTCGGCCGCCGCCCAGGCCACACGCGCGGCCAGCAGTTTCGCCATGCCCGCTTCCAGATCGCAGCGCCGGCCACCGTCTTTTTCGCGCGCGGCAAAGTAAGTGATCTGGCGTGCCACCATGATTTCCACTGCCATCATCACGAGTTTTCCGAAGACGCGCGGGAAGCTCATGATCGGCTTGCCGAACTGGATGCGTTCCTGCGCGTAGCGCAGGCCGAGTTCGAGCGCGCATTGCGCAACGCCGACGGCGCGCGCCGCTGTCTGGATGCGCGCGCTTTCGAAGGTCTGCATGAGCTGTTTGAAGCCCTGGCCTTCCTCCGTACCAAGAAGGTTTTCCGCCTTTACCTCGAAATCGTCGAAGCCGATCTCGAACTCCTTCATGCCGCGATAGCCGAGTACTTCGATCTCGCCGCCCGACATGCCTTTCGCGGGGAAGGGATCGTTGTCGTCGCCACGCGGCTTTTCCGCGAGCAGTATGGACAGGCCCCTGTAGCCCGGCTCGTCATTGGTGCGGCAGAGCAGCGTCATTACGTCGGCGCGGGCGGCATGGGTGATCCATGTCTTGTTGCCGTTCACGCGATAGGTGTCGCCGTCGCGCTTGCCGCGTGTCTTCAGGCTTGCGAGGTCGGAGCCCGTATTGGGTTCGGTGAAGACGGCGGTCGGCAGCGTTTCGCCGCTCGCGATCTTTGGCAGCCACTTCTGCTTCTGTTCGTCCGTGCCGCCGCCGAGGATCAGTTCCGCCGCGATTTCCGAGCGGGTGCCGAGCGAGCCGACGCCGATATAGCCCCGGCTCAGCTCTTCCGAGACGACGCACATCGATTCCTTGCCGAGGCCGAGGCCGCCGAATGCCTCCGGGATCGTCAGGCCGAAGACGCCGAGTTCCGACATCTGCGCGATCACGTCGAGCGGAATGTAGTCGTCCTTCAGGTGCCACTCATGTGCGTGGGGCACGACTTCTGCGTCGGCGAATTTGCGCATCTGGTCGCGAATCTGGTCATAGGTGTCTTCGAGGCCCGCGTCGCCGAAGGTTGCGGCGCCTGCATTCGCGCCGATCAGTTCGGCAAGGCGCGCGCGCGCGGCGGCGGTGTTGCCCTCTGCCGCGAGCTTGCGCGCGGCGTCGTTGAACAGGGTCTGTGCGTCCTCATGCGAGACGCCCAGATCGCGCAAGCGCACCGTCTCGCCCTGGCTCATCGGAATGCCGCCTGCGAGCTGCGAGAGATATTCGCCGAAGGCGACCTGTACGATCAGCGCCTCGAACTCGCCGAGGCGGCCTTCGCCCTCCATGCGCGCGGCATAGGCGTTGAGCTGGCGAAGCGCTTCCACATAGGTTGCGAGCCAGGCGAGGCCGTGGGCGGCAAACTGTTCTTTCTCCACCAGCGCCGCCGAGACCTTGCCGTCTTTCGCAACCTTGGCGAAAACCGCCGCCTTGGCGCTGGCAAGGAGTGTGCCGGCTGCCTCCACGGCGCTTGCCGTCAGGGGCAGGAGATCGTCGAGAAGGACTTTGCCTTCAGCGGCGTTCGGATTGGAACTGGCGGCGGTGGACTGGCTCATGGGCGAACTCGCTCGTATCGGGCAGATAAAGGGACAAAAAGGATGTTTCCTGCCCCGGAAAGGGCCGTTTGGACGTGAAATCCGGAATTTCTCCGGGGAGCACGGGGGCGACCCGATGAAAATAGCACGTGCTTCTCAATGTCTATATATCTCGAAGCCGGGGTCCGGGCCAGCCGGGGCCCCGATTCGCTGATTAAGTGTTACAAGAGACGGCCTGACGGGGGCATTTCATGGACGGCGCAAAGATAACGACAGCGACTGACAGCACCAAGGTGGTCGGTCTCGTCATCGGTGCGCTGCTCGTGGCGCTGGCGGTGGTCATGCTCGTGCCGGTGCTGGCTGAAATCGTTGCGCGCACTGATGACTGGAAAGCCTTCCTCTCTTCGGCGGTGGTGACGGGTTTCGTGGGCGGCGCGCTCATGCTGGCAAACCAGACGGAAGAGCGCGATCTCACCCACCGCGCGACCTTCCTCGTCACGTCGCTCGGCTGGCTTTCGGTCGGTGCCTTTTCCGCGCTGCCTTTTGCCTTCTCGGAAGTCGACATGAACTATACGGATGCCTTTTTCGAGGCCATGTCGGGCGTCACTACCACGGGTTCCACTGTCATCATCGGGCTCGACCGTATGTCGCCCGGCATCCTCCTCTGGCGTTCGCTGCTGCAATGGATCGGCGGCATCGGCATCATCGTCACGGCGGTGGCCATTCTGCCTTTCCTGCGCGTCGGCGGTATGCAGCTTTTCCGTACGGAAAGTACGGACAAGACGGAAAAGGTGCTGCCGCGTCCGGGGCAGGTCGCGGTTGCGATCGGCGAGGTTTATCTGCTGCTGACGCTGCTTTGTGCGCTCGCCTATATCGTTGGTGGCATGACGCCTTTCGATGCGCTCAACCATGCGATGACCACCGTGGCGACGGCGGGATTTTCCACGCATGACGCCTCTTTCGGTTATTTCGAGAATCCTTTCATTCATTGGTCCGGCACAATCTTCATGATTTCGGGCGCCTTGCCTCTTGCGCTTTATGTGCAGACGCTTCGGGGCTCGGGCGAAACGCTCTGGACCGACCCGCAGGTGAAGGGCTTCATCAAGATGCTGGCCGGCGTCTCCATCGTCATGGCGCTCTGGCTCGCCGCGCGCGGCGACTATGGCTTCTTCGAGGCATTAACGCTTACTGCCTTCAACGTGACTTCCGTTGTTACTACCGCAGGCTTTGCGAGCACGGATTATACGCTCTGGGGGCCATTCGGGATCATGGCCTTCTTCATTTTGATGTTTCTGGGCGGGTGCACCGGGTCCACGTCCGGCGGCATGAAGATGTTCCGTATGCAGATTCTGGGCATCCTCTTCCGCACGCAGGTTCGTCAGACGCTCTACCCGCATGTCGCGCAGGCGATGCGCTATGGCGAACGCACGGTGAGCCGGGAGATCGTCTTCTCCGTCGCGCTTTTTGTTTTCGTCTATTTCGCATCCATGCTTTTCGTCGCCCTGGCACTCGCCGCCTTCGGGCTCGATTTTGTCACCGCGCTCTCCGCCGCCGTCACGTCCATCGCGAATGTCGGTCCGGGGCTTGGCCCCACCGTCGGTCCGGCCGGCAATTTTTCCTCGCTGCCCGACGGGCCGAAACTCATCATGGCCTTCGCGATGCTGCTCGGCCGCCTCGAACTGCTGACCGTCCTCGTCATGTTCTCGAAGGACTACTGGGAGCGGTAGGTCCGCACCGCTTCTGGTTCGGCGTCTGAAGCAGGTGAAAAACCGGGGACAGATATTTTCGCGCTCACCCTACCGCAGTGGCGAAGCGCAAGATGGGGATTAATTTTTTCCGACGTCGTTCGCGAATGAGAAAAGGGCCGGGGTTATCCCCGGCCCTTTGTTCGTTTATTCCCGCATTTTTCTGTCGCGCGGAAATTGTGACGGTTCGATGACGTTTTGATGACAGTCGAGGCGCTTCAGGCTGCTCTTGTCCCCGCCTCGATGGCATCCTCGACGGTGCGCAGGCCCGGCCGGGCGGCTGAAACGAGCACCGCCATGTTGCCTGGCAGGTGTTCGTTTTTCCACATCTTGTCATGGGCGACAGGAATGTCTGCCCACGGAAGAACTTCCGACATGCAGGGGTCGATGCGGCGCTCGATGACAAGCTGGTTTGCCGCGCTTGCCTGTTTCAGATGCGCGAAATGCGAGCCCTGAATGCGCTTCTGGCGCATCCATACGAAACGCGCGTCGAAGGTCAGATTGAAGCCGGTGGTGCCGGCGCAGAAGACGACCATGCCGCCGCGTTTCGCGACCATGCAGGAAACCGGAAAGGTCGACTCGCCGGGATGCTCGAACACGATGTCCGGGTCCACGCCCTTGCCCGTGATGTCCCACACGGCCTTGCCGAATTTACGTGCTTCTTTCATGAAGTTGTTGAACTCTTCTGAGTTCACTTTCGGTAACTGGCCCCAGCAGTTGAAGTTCTTTCGATTGATGACGCCTTTCGCACCCATCGACATGACGAAATCATGTTTGGAGTCGTCCGATATGACGCCGATGGCGTGTGCGCCAGCCGTTGCGCAGAGCTGCACTGCGAAGGAACCGAGGCCGCCCGACGCGCCCCACACAAGTACGTTTTGTCCGGGCGACAGGATGTGCGGGCGATGACCGAACAGCATGCGATAGGCAGTCGCAAGGGTGAGCGTGTAGCAGGCACTCTCTTCCCATGTCAGGTGCTTGGGGCGCGGCATCAGCTGCTGCGACTGGACGCGGCAGAACTGTGCGAAGGAACCGTCCGGCGTTTCATAACCCCAGATGCGTTGCGTCGGCGAGAACATGGGGTCGCCGCCATTGCATTCCTCGTCGTCGCCATCGTCCTGGTTGCAATGGATGACGACTTCGTCGCCGACCTTCCAGCGCTTCACCTTGGAACCGACCGCATAGACGATGCCTGACGCGTCCGAACCTGCGATGTGGTAGGGGAGCTTGTGAACGTCGAAGACGGAGATCGGTGTACCGAGGCCGGCCCAGACGCCGTTGTAGTTGACGCCTGCCGCCATAACGAGGACGAGAACTTCGTTCGAGTCGATCTCCCAGGTGGGCACCACTTCGACCTGCATGGCCTGTTGTGGTGGCCCATGCCGCTCGCGGCGGATCGCCCAGGCGTACATGTTCTTCGGGACGTGCCCCAGGGGAGGAATCTCGCCGACCTCGTAGAGGTCTTTTTTCTCCGTGTGCGCCATAATTTACCTCGTTCGCCGTTCGGTGCGGTTGGAGGCGGATCATTGGCATTTGACGCTGCGGACGCAAGAGTCTTTTGCGCTGCAATATAAAGCTTTCGCCCTGAAACCGCAGAAATCCTGCCATTTCCCTGGTGGCAGGTCCGGTGTAATACGGAGCCAAGCTCCATATATGGACCGGCAATGATGGTCGAAATGCGAGGCGGAAGATCAGAGACGCTTACGCGCTCGCGATCCGCGCTTTCCTCTCCGGGCCGTTTCAGCGAAAGACGAGGCCGTCGAATGTTCCAGACGTGCGCCAGTCTTCGAGATATTTGAAATAGGCTCTCGCCCCTGCCGGATAGCCGACATTGTACTTGGCGGCGGAGCCTGCCTTCTGGCCTTCATTGTTGTAGTAGCCCGGCGTGCAGTCTGGTGAGCCGATCATCCGGCCCACGCCGGTGAGCAGCAGTTCCACCCATTCATCCTGCGCTTCTTTCGTCACCTCGATTTCCTTGGCGTCCTTCTTTTGCGCGTGGGAAATGATCGCGGCGATGGTTGCGCCTGCTTCGGTGAGGTTGTGCGGCACATTGGAAATGAGGTTCGCACCTTGCGTCGGCTGCACGAAGAATGCATTGGGGAAACCATGAACATGGATACCATGCTTCGTGCGCATGCCGTCTGCCCAGGCCTCCGACAATTTCAAGCCGTCCCGACCCGTCAAGTCGAAGCCCGCGCGGCGCGTATATTCCGTGCCGACTTCAAAACCCGATGCATAGATGATGCAATCGACTTCATATTCGACGCCGCCAACGACCACGCCTTTTTCCGTGATCTTTTCAACGCCTTTGCCGTCCGTGTCGATAAGCCGGGTGCCCGGTGTGTTGAAGGATTGCAGATAGGAGTCGTGAAAGCAGGGGCGCTTGCAGAGCTGGCGGTACCAGGCTTTCAGGTTCTGCGCCGTGTCAACGTCGGAAACGATCTCATCCACGCGGGCGCGAATTTCTTCCATCTTCTCGAAATCGGAATCTTCAAACGCCGTCATTATGTTTTCGGGTGTCATCTTGTCGCGCGGCAGTTCCACGATCTTGGCACGGATGCGGCGCGACAGATCGGTCCAGCCGTCTTGCACCAGATCTTCTTCGGCCAGGTCACCGCCCTGATTGGCAGTGAAGTTCTCCAGCCAGCGCTTCTGCCAGCCGGGCGTCGCGATAGACGCAAACCACTCGGGATCGAGCGGCTTGTTCGCGCGCACGTCGACGGATGAGGGCGTGCGCTGGATGACATAGAGCTCTTTGCAGGCTTTCGCGAGATGCGGCACCGCCTGAACCGAGGTTGCGCCCGTACCGATGATGGCGACGCGCTTGTCGGCGAGCCGTTCCATCAAAGCGCCCTTGGGGTCGCCACCCGTATAGTCGTAGTCCCAGCGGCTCGTATGGAACGAGTGGCCCTTGAAGCTCTCGATGCCCGGAATACCCGGGAGCTTGGGAACATGCAGAGGTCCGGTGCCCATGCCGACATAGTCCGCTGTGAAGCGATCGCCGCGATTGGTCTCGATGATCCAGCGCGAACGGTCCGCATCCCATGTCATGTTCTCGACTTCGGTGTGAAAGAGCGCGCCGTCGTAAAGCCCGAACTGTTTGCCGATGCGCTGGCATTGAGCGAGAATCTCGGGGGCATGTGCATATTTCTCGCTCGGCATATGGCCGGTTTCTTCGAGCAGCGGCATGTAGATCATGGATGCCGTATCGCATTGAGCGCCCGGATAACGGTTCCAGTACCAGGTGCCGCCGAAATCGCCGCCCTTCTCAATGATGCGCACATCGGTGACGCCTGCTTCGGCGAGACGCGCGCCTGTGACGAGGCCGGCAAAACCGCCGCCGACAAAAGCGAAAGTCACATGATCCGTTTTCGCTTCGCGTTCGATGCGTGGCGTATACGGATCATCGAGGTAATGCGCGAGCTGGTCCTTGATCTGGAGATATTGATCGTTGCCGTCTGCGCGCAGGCGCTTGTCGCGTTCGGCGCGATAGCGGGCAAGCAGGGCTTCCTTGTCAAAACGGGGGCCGGCGGATGTGGCGCTCTCGGTTGGCGTTGTCATCGGGCGATTCCGGTCTGATAATTTATCAGTTTCTTTCTGCTATTCTTTCGATCTTGAGATGCGATGCAACGGAAACTATGGAAGACGAGAGAAAACGGCGGAAACCCGAGAAAAAAGCCGCTGTGCAGAGAGCTCTCCACGCAGCGGCTTTTATTTCAGCGCCATAGGGCGCTGGTTTTTACCAGAGGCCGTGCTGAAGCACGGCAAGGCGCATCGCATTGATCTCGATGCGCGCACGGGAAGTGATCTCGAGGTTTCCGCCGAGTTTCGCAATCGGCTTGCCGAAGGCTTCGCGCGTTGCGGCGCGCTTTACCATCAGTTCGAGAGCCTTTTCAGCTTTGCCGATCGAGCGCATGCAGTGATGGATACGGCCTGGGCCTAAGCGCGCCCGAATGCTTTGCGAAATCCATTGCGAAGGTGACACGCCGGTTCGGCAGAATGGTCTGAAAGCTTGGCTCTTTTGCGGCGCAACAAAGCCTGTGATAATGGGTCTTTGAAATGCCGCTGGACGCGAGGGAAAGCAATGAGCAAGGGTAGTGAAAGTGGTGCAGGCGGTCCGGCGAAGGACAAGCCCTGGATTTTTCGTACCTATGCCGGGCACTCGACCGCCAAGGCCTCGAACGAACTCTATCGCACGAACCTCTCGCGTGGTCAGACCGGCCTTTCCATCGCCTTCGATCTGCCGACACAGACCGGCTACGATAGCGACCATGTTCTCGCGAAAGGCGAGGTCGGCAAGGTCGGCGTTCCCGTTTCGCATATCGGTGACATGCGCGCCCTCTTCGAGGGCATTCCCATGGAGCAGATGAACACCTCCATGACGATCAATGCGACGGCGGCCTGGCTGCTGGCGCTCTACATCGCGGTGGCCGACGAACATGGCGCGGACCGCAAGAAACTTCAGGGCACTGTCCAGAACGATATCATCAAGGAATATCTTTCGCGCGGCACCTATGTCTTCCCGCCTGCGCCGTCGATGCGTCTGCTGACGGATGTCGTCTCCTACACCTACACGGAAGTTCCCAAGTGGAATCCCACCAATGTCTGCTCCTATCACCTGCAGGAAGCGGGGGCGACGCCGGTGCAGGAACTTGCCTTTGCGCTGGCGACGGCGATCGCCGTGCTCGACCGCGTGAAGGAAGGCGGACAGGTGCCGGAGAAGGATTTCTCCAAGGTCGTCGGCCGTATCAGCTTCTTCGTCAATGCGGGCGTTCGCTTCATTACCGAGATTGCGAAGATGCGCGCCTTTGTCGATCTCTGGGACGAAATTTGTCGCGAGCGCTATGGCGTCGAGGACGCGAAGCTTCGCCGCTTCCGCTATGGTGTGCAGGTGAACTCGCTCGGCCTCACCGAGCAGCAGCCGGAAAATAACGTCTATCGCATCCTGCTGGAAATGCTTGCGGTCACGCTGTCGAAGAATGCGCGGGCGCGTGCCGTGCAGCTTCCGGCCTGGAACGAGGCTCTTGGTCTCCCGCGCCCTTGGGATCAGCAATGGTCGCTGCGCGCGCAGCAGATTCTCGCCTATGAGACGGACCTTCTCGAATATGACGACATCTTCGAGGGCTCGAAGGTGATGGATGCGAAGGTCGAGGCGCTGAAAGCCGAGGCGCGCGAAGAACTTTCCCGCATCGAAGAGATGGGCGGCGCGGTTGCCGCCGTCGAAAGCGCCTATATGAAGGAACGTCTCGTCGAGTCGAACCTCGCGCGTCTCGAAGAAATCGAGGCGGGGCGGCAGATTGTCGTGGGCGTTAACAAATACGAAGAGTCGGCGCCGTCGCCGCTGTCTACAGGTGCGGGCTCGATCCATGTGGTCGATGAAGGTGTCGAGGCGGAGCAGGTTGCGGCCCTGAAGAAGTGGCGCGAGACGCGTGACAACGACGCCGTCAAGGCGGCGCTTGCGGAGCTTCGCGCGGCGGCAAAGGAAGGCCGCAACATCATGGAGCCTTCCATCGCCTGTGCAAAGGTAGGCGTCACCACCGGCGAATGGGGCACGGCGCTGCGTGAAACCTTTGGTGAGTATCGCGCGCCGACCGGTGTCAGCCGCGCCGCCCGCAATGCGCCGGGCGATCTCGATCCTGTGCGCGAGATGGTCAATGCGGTTTCATCGAAGCTCGGGCGCAAGCTCAAGTTCCTGGTCGGCAAGCCCGGCCTCGATGGACATTCGAACGGTGCAGAGCAGATCGCAGTGCGCGCGCGCGACTGCGGTATGGATGTTGTCTATGAGGGCATCCGTCTCACGCCGGAGCAGATCGTGAAATCCGCCAGGGACGGGGACGTGCATGTCGTCGGCCTTTCGATCCTGTCCGGCAGCCATGTGCTGCTGGTCGAAGATGTGATGAAGCGGATGAAGGAAGCCGGGCTCGATAATATTCCGGTCGTCGTCGGTGGCATCATTCCGGCCGATGACGAGGAAAGGCTCCGTGCCGCAGGCGTTGCTGCGATCTACACACCGAAGGATTTCCAGATCAACGACATCATGGCCGAAGTCGTCCGTCTCGTGGACTACAACACGGAAGAGGCGGCCTGAAGGCTTTGTCCTCCGCCGCTTCCTTGCACGGATCACATTCTCGCCATATTCCCATAATGTTTCCGCCGCATTGGAGTCCTTCAATGGCACAATGCAATCGGGACATCTTAAAGTCCCCGTAGCGGCTGATATTTCAATATTTCTTCGTTTTTCCGGACTCCGTGCCCGCCGCTCAGAATGTTACAGTTAATAGTTCGTTAATGCGGGGTGCGTGAGGAAGGGGTCGGCTGATGAGCGACGGTTTCGACACGACGGGCGGGCAGGGCGGTCAGAAAAAAGACCAGACGGCGTGGCACTACGGACGTAATGCCGAGCCTTTGCCGGAACTTCATGTCTTCTCGAAGCTCTCCGAGCTCGATGCGGCCTATGCCGCTGAGCTTGCGCGCCGCCGCGCACGGCAGGAAACGCTCGAGCGCGAAATCAATGAAATGGCGAAGCAGCTCGCCGCGCCGCTGGACGGTGCGGCCCATGAGGCACCGAAGAAAAAAGGCTTCTTCAGCCGGAGGGCCAAGGCATGAGTGGCGTCTCCCTCATCTCCGATGACATGCGTGCCGCGATCACGCGCAACTATGTGGCGAGCGAACGTGAAGCGCGTTTTGCGAGTTTTCATTTCATGGCTTTCGTCCTCGTCGCGCTCGTTGCCCTCGGCGCGCTTGTCGTCGACTACATGATCGTCAGCGAATTCTGGACCCGCGCGCTTGCCAATGAATTCCTCGAGCTTCCGGGCGCGCTTGGCTCTTCCGTCGCTTTCAAGTCGATGCAGGTGCTTTTCGCCACCGTGGCGGCGCATATCCTCTACGAACAGCTCGGCCCCATGGGCAAGGCGCTTTTCGTGCGTATCGTTTTCATGCTGGCGCTGACCATGCTGCTTGGTGTCGGACTTTTGCTCGCGCTGATGTCGCTGCCCAATGGCATTGCCGCGACGAGTGATGGCAGTGTCGGCTCATCGCTCGGCAATGCGCTGGCAGGCCTCGGCATCACGACCGAGGCAACGCAGGAGACGGCGCGAACCACGAGCGAGATCGACCAGATGCGCGGCTGGCAGCCGATGGCCTGGCTTGCCTCGCTTGGCATCGTCTTTCTTGTGGTAACGGGTGTTGCCGCGCTTTGTCTTCACTATGCCGTCTCTTCGCTCCGCCGCGTCTTCCACGCCCGCGATTTCAAGTATCGCCGCGCGGCGATGGAGCGTCTGGCCTCGCTTGAGGCCGAGCATGACGGGAACCGTCACTCACTTTCGGAAATGGAAGGGCCCGAAAACAGGCGCCACCTTCTCTGGACAGGTCTCATGCGCGAGTGTCGTTCCTATGAGCAGGGTCTGGACGAGGCTCGCCGCGAAGGGAACAAAATCTCGCAGGCCGATAATTCCGGCGTGCGCGGCCTGCTTGGCCGCCGCCGTCAGGCGCCCGTGCTTGCCAATGATGCGCAGAGCCGGTTTGCGGACCGGCTCAAGGCTTGTGAGGATTCGCGCTGTCTCGGCCGTTACGAAAAGCTCTTCGATGACTGGTGGGAGCGCCGTTCGCGCAATGCCATGAAGGCAGGCCCAGCGCGGCTCGAGCCCGTGCGCGAACCGATCAGCGAGGTTATTCCTCCGCGCAGTGCGCTGCGCATTCCCACCGGTGCAGCAGGCGAATGATCTCCATGCGTGTTTCATTCGGCGCTGCCTTGGCGATGGCTCTTGCATTTGCCTTGTCGCCGGTAAAGGCACAGGAGGCACCGCGCCCGCAGACCGTCATCATCGGCCTCGATATGTCGAAGAGCAATCCGCTGGTGGAAGATCAGGCTTACGCCGCGCGAGTCGCGCAGCGGGCAGCAGGGGAAATTGAGCATCTGCCGCTCAGGTCGCGTGTGATGCTGAGAACTTTCGGTTCCTACGACACGGGCGCCAATGCGCTGAAAATCGACGAGGTAATCTCGGCCCGGTCGAAGCCGCAGGCTGTTGCTGAAGGCATGTCGGCGATCATCGCTGCCATTCCGCGCCTCATCGACGAGGGAAAGCTGCAGGCGCAGGGCTATACAAACGTCGTCTCCTTTCTCGAAAACATGTCGCAGCTCGTCGACTGTCAAGCTTCCGAAGTGCATGTAATCTTGCTGACGGACGGGTTCGAGGATTCCGAATATACGAAGCTTGCGAGCGGGGGCTCCCTGCCGACACCGGACCGCCTCTATCCCGGTTGTGCTGAATTGACGATGCTGGGCGTAGGGCAAGGCGGCGGCAGCCCGACCTCGACCAGGCGTGTACGCGAGCAATGGGCACATTGGGCTGAAGCGGCGGGCTTCGAGAAATTCACGGGTCTTTATGACTGGTAAGTGACGTCTTTTGACGTTGTGGTGACGGAAGGATAATGTCCGCGCCCGTTCTTACCTGCCGTTTGTTTCTCCCGGAAAAATCCATGGAAGTCGCACTTTTTCTCGTGCTGCCGGTCTTTGCGGTCATCGCAGCCGGCTATGCAGGCGCGCGGACGAAGCTCATCAGTCATACCGGTGTCGATGGACTCGATACCTATGTCTTCACCTTCGCAATGCCTGCGCTGCTCTTCCGCAACCTCGCCAATACCGAATTTCCATCTGCGCTGCCGTGGGGCTTATGGGTTTCCTATTATGGTGCCATGCTTACCGTCTGGGCAGCGGGCTCGCTGATTGCGCTCTATATTCTGCGCCGCCCAAAAGCCGACGCTGTCATGCTGGGTTTCGGTTGCGGGCAGGGCAATACGATCATGCTCGGTCTGCCGATCATTCTCACGGGGCTGGGCGAGGAAGCAGGAACGCCTGTGTTTCTCATTCTCGCCTTTCACGGGATCATTCTCTTCACCATTGCCACGTTCCTGCTGGAACTCACTCGCGAGCGGGTTGACGGACACCAACCCGGTTTCGGGTCAATTCTGAAGGACGGTCTTTTGAATACCGTGCGCAATCCCGTCATTATCGGCATTGCCTGCGGCGTCATCTACGGGCAACTCGGCGTCCCGCTTCCCGGGGTTCTCGATACGGCGCTGGAAATGCTGGCGCGTTCGGCTATTCCCTGTGCGCTTTTCGTGCTTGGCGCGATGTTGACCCGCTATAGTGTTCACCGCTCGGTCGGCGCGGCGTCGATCACGACTTTCTTCAAGCTGATCGTACATCCGGCTCTGGTGTTTTTGATGACGCAATTCGTTTTTGCCATGGAGCCGCTATGGGTGGCGGCGGCAACGTTGCTCGCGGCGATGCCGACCGGTGTTTATTCCTCGATCCTTGCGAACCGCTACCAGGCCGCGCCGGGCGCAGCCTCGAGCACTGTTGTGCTCTCGGCCGGTGTCAGCCTCATTACGCTGACAGTGCTGCTTGGGTGGTTTCTCTGAGGTTCACTCGCCGCCCGCGGCCATCGTGAATCTGGGCTTGAAGTTCCGCGGTGCGGTCAGGCGGAATGCGTCCGGCCTTGTATAGAGGAAGCTCAGCGGCGTCTTCTCAAGCAGGCGGAAGACGATGATCGGAGAGATGACGGCGACAGCCGTCGCAACGAGCGTAATGAGGTCGCCGTTCTCGAAGCCGAGCTTCACCATGCCCACACGCATTACGGCCATGGGCAGGAAGAACGACAGGAAGATATAAAGCGAGTGCTTGCCGACCCAGGAGAGCGGCTTTGCATATCCTGCCGAGGCGAGGATGCTCACCAGCATTACCGCAGCGCCGCCGCCTGCGAAGCCCATGAGCAGTTCGAGCGACCGAATATCGATCAGACGCGAGAAGACAACGCTGGCAACGCAGGCAAGAAGCAGAAGCCCGAGGGCGAGGCCTTTTGCGGGCTGTGCGCGTGCCCAGTCGGCGATCTGGAATATCTGCTTGGCGCCATAGACACCCGCAACGAACCAGACGAAGCGCCAGGCGAACTCGTCGAGCAGCATCCATCCCGTATCGAGTTGCGTGAAATAGAGTGCAATGGCGAAGAAGAAGACGAAGAAGGGACGTGCACTTCTGAGCAGACGAAGGGTCATGAAGAAGAGTGCCAGCGCATAGATGAACCAGAGTACCGCAAAGGGCTGGATCGGGATCATCAGCAGGTCGACATAGGTGACCTCCCAGCCACCTTCATGCGGGACCAGGATTTTTATGCCGATCTGGATAGCGGACCAGAGCACGTAGAAATAGGCGAAATGGACAATTTTGCCGTCAACAAATTTTCGAAGGTCGCCATAAAGCGCCTTATAGGCGAAGAGGCCTGCGACGAGGAAAAAGAGAGGCATCCGAAAGGGTTTTGCGAATTCCGTGATGGTGCCGAAGATGAGCGGCAGGTGCCCAACAGCGTTCTGAACACCGAAGGTCGTATGTTCCATCACGACCAGAATGATCGTCAGGCCTTTCGCCGCATCGATCCAGCCGATGCGTTGTTTCGAAACAGTTGCAGTGTCCTCGCCAGCCATTGGGGGGCTCCTGTGGCTCGAAAAAATACGGTTTCTGTCCTCACGCGAGACATGTGACCGGGTTTCAAGCAAAGGAAGCAGGTTCCGCGCCAGCTACAGCCAGCGGACGCTTGTGGTTAATCAAGTCTGACCATCCGCCTTATATCGGCGGGTGTTATACCTTCCGCCCGTAGTTCCTTGAGGCCCATGTCCTTCGCGCTTTTTGAAAGGCGGCGTCCGGTGTCGTCGCGAATGAGGCCGTGATGGTGGTAACGGGGCGCGGGAAGGCCCAGCAGCACCTGCAGGATGCGGTGGATATAGGTTGCAGAGAAGAGATCCTGACCGCGCGTTACGAGGGTAACGCCTTGAAGGGCATCGTCCACGGTAACGGCGAGATGATAGCTCGTCGGTACGTCCTTGCGGGCGATGACGACGTCACCGAAAAGTTCGGGCTCGATGGAGATGAGGCCGGTATCGCCGCGAGGGCTTTCTCCATCCTCATGAAAGGTGATAGGGCCGCCATTGATACGGACCGCCTCGCGCACCGCTTTTTCCATGTCGAGACGCCACGCATAGGAACGCCCCTCCCACATCAATTCGTTCAGACGTGCTTTTGGCATGTTCTTGCAGATGCCGGGATAGAGCGGAGCGCCGTCCGGGTCGCTTGGCCATGCCTGCAACGGAATGCCGCTGGCAAGGATCGCGTCATTGATCTCCTTGCGCGTTGCAAAACACGGGTAGACGAGACCCATGCTGCGGAGTTTGCGCAATGCCGCCTCATAGTCGGTGAAGTGTTCCGACTGCCGTCGAACCGGCGTTTCCCATTCGATGCCAAGCCACGCAAGATCTTCGTAGATGCCTTCCAGATACTCCTCCCGGCAACGGCCGATATCGATATCCTCGATGCGAAGAAGAAGGCGTCCTCCGAGCCGTCTCGCCATGTCGAAGGCGAACAGCGCCGAATAGGCGTGGCCAAGGTGGAGCCATCCGTTCGGGCTCGGCGCGAAGCGCAAGACCTCGCGCCCGCTCATGTCATCCTGCATTGAAACGACAACTCCGGGGGGCATAGGGTGTGGCATTGATAGCCTGCGGTGGCTCGCCGCGAAAGAGGAGGCAAAGGGAATGATGCTGACCGGACCGAGTGTAGCGGCAAAAAGCGGTACCACGCGGCAGCTCGTGATCTTGTGTCATGGCTACGGGTCGGACGGGAATGACCTCATTTCTCTTGCGCCCTACTGGCAACAGATCATGCCGGACGCGGCTTTCGTCGCCCCCAATGCGCCCCAGCGCTGCGATGGAAATCCGATGGGATATCAGTGGTTTCCCATCACGAGGCTCGACCCGTCGGAAATTGCCCGCGGTGTTTCATCGGCGGCGCCCATACTCGACCGCTTCATTGATGAGCAACTCTCGTTCCATAGTCTCGATGCTTCGCATCTCGCTCTTGTCGGCTTCAGCCAGGGCACGATGATGGCGCTGCATGTTGGACTCAGGCGTTCGGCGGCGCCTGCCTGTATCGTGGGTTATTCCGGTGCGCTGGCCATGCCGGAGCGGCTGACGGATGAAATACGGTCCATGCCGCCTGTTCTCATGATCCATGGCGATGCCGACGATATGCTGCCGGTTTCCCGGATGCATGAAGCGGTTCAGGCGCTTGGCGAAGCGGGGCTGTCCGTCCGGTGGCATGTTTCGCCCGGGCTCGGCCATGGTATCGACCAGACAGGGCTCGATCTTGGGGGGCGCTTCATCGCCGATGCCTTTGCCGGGCGGCTGCCGGGGTCGGCTGCTGTCGGGTAAATTTCACGGCAATCAGTGGCGGCTTCACAAAGCCGTTGCACTATATATAGTACACTATCAAAAAGGGGCCCGCTGCGTTGGGTAGCTTTCGGCCCCGGGAGGGTTGGCGTGCAAGGATCCTTTGCTACGCCGGACGCCTGTCCGGCCCTTGTGTTGAATGCGGACTACAGGCCGCTGAGCTACTATCCGCTCTCGCTCTGGTCATGGCAGGACACAATCAAGGCGGTCTTTCTCGACCGCGTAAACATTGTGTCGTCCTACGAGACGCAGGTGCGTTCGCCGACTTTCGAGATGCAGTTGCCGAGTGTCGTCTCTCTGAAATCCTATGTGAAGCCCGCGCGCTTCCCCGCCTTCACGCGATTCAATCTATTCTTGCGCGACCGTTTCACGTGTCAGTATTGCGGTGCGCGGCACGAGCTTACTTTCGATCATGTCGTCCCTCGTTCGCGCGGCGGACAGACGACGTGGGAAAATGTCGTGACGGCGTGTGCGCCCTGCAATTTAAGAAAGGGCGGCAAGATGCTGGCGCAGACGGAGATGCATCCTATGCAGTTTCCCTTCCGCCCCACGGTCACCGACCTGCACAAGAACGGACGCGCGTTCCCGCCGAACTATCTGCATGACAGCTGGCAGGACTATCTCTATTGGGATAGCGAGCTGGAGCCCTGAGGTCAGGCTTTTTCGGAAATCCGGATGGCGAGACGGCAGGCGGCCTTGATGGTGCCAGAGAGCAGCGGATAGGCAGGTGCCTCTTTTGCGCCTGCCGCGATGGCTTCATCGCGGTGCTCGACTTCTTCCAGCCTGAACTTCTCGATCGTGTCGCGTAGCGGCTTTTCCTCTTCACCCATCTGGTCGAGACGGTTCACTTGTGACTTGTAGTGCTCGTCGATCACTTCCTCGACCGCAGCGGTGCAGGCATGTGCGGCCTTTTCGCCGAGTAGCGCCGTCGCCGCGCCCAATGCAAAACCTGCGACATGCCAGACGGGCGCAAGCGCCGTGGGGCGGACTTGCCGTTCGTTGACGAGTTCGTTGAAGCGTGCGAGATGCACTTCCTCGTCCTTCGCCATGCGTTCCAGCGTATTGGCGATTTCCTGCTTGTGAGGCAGGGCGCGGAAGACGGCACGCTGTCCTTCATAGATGCGCACGGCGCCATATTCGCCTGCGTGATCGACGCGAATCATTTCCTCGATGGCATCTTCACGCGTCCGGCCGGGCTGTGCGGAAATGCGCGGCGATTTCGGTTTGATTTCCTTGCCGGTCATCAGATTTCTCCTCTGCTCTCCCGGAAATAGCGCGCGAGCGGCAGCGCGGAAAGGGTGGCAAGAGCCAGGCAAATCAGGAAATTGAATCCTGCGAGCGAGATGCCGAAAACCGACCAGGCCGCCTCGTCGCAGCGCGGCGGCTTCGCGCCGCCGCCGAGCGCCGATTGCAAGTCTTCCAGCGAGTTCGAAACGAGGCTGCCCCCGGCGCAGGTCTCGGGGCCTTCCCACCAGTGATACTCAACGCCTGCGTGATAGGCGGAGATGCCTGCGCCGGTGAGATAGGCGGCGACGCATAACGCGAGAAAGATGAGGACGCCGATACCGATATTGGCCTCGCGGGAAAGAATGCCTGCAATCAGAGCCGCGCCCATGGCGAAGTAATGTGGCTGGCGGCCGAGAAAGCAAAGCTCGCAAGGCACATAGCCCAGGCCATGCTGGAAAAAAAGAGCTCCGCCAATCGTCGCGGCGCTCGCGGCGATCAGGATCCAGGGAATAGCAATCGATGGTATCCGGTCCAGCATGGGGGCATTGAAGCATGGCCGGAAGCTGCTGTCCCGCGCCTTGTCGCCGCATTTGTCGACCTTGGGCATTGGCCCTGGACACGAGCATTCAACACGGGCCTTCAACACGGGCCTTCAACACGGGCTTTGGGCACTGGCCTCGGATACTGACCTTGGGGGTGCCCTTTCTTTTCCATTGAAGGTGAGACAAGGCCCACTATGATGCGCGCCCGACGCTTCAGTGCCCCTGTGGCGGAATGGTAGACGCGGCAGACTCAAAATCTGTTGTTGGCAACAACGTGCTGGTTCGAGTCCGGCCAGGGGCACCAGTTTTCAGCCGATCATTCTCTGCATGAGCACAAGGTCGAGCCAGCGGCCGAATTTGGTGCCGACCTCGGGCATCGCGACCTCGCGAAAGCCGAAGTGTTCATGGCGGCGGATTGAGGCCCGGTTTTTCGGCCTCGATTCCGGCAATCATTGAATGAAGACCGTGTTTTTCGGCCGACTCGATCAAAGATGGCATCAACGCCCTGGCGATGCCGGTTCCGCAGGTCCGCCCGCACGTAAACGGAGTTCTCGACCGTGCGCCGGTAGCCCTCATGCGAACTGATGCACGGCTTGCTGAAACGCAAGCCGCGTTAGCGTTTGGCTTCCAGATGATCGTTGATGAGCTTCGCAAACCACTTTCGGAAGCGCTTGATGCCGTGCTGGTCGAGCCCTGCCGCTTCCGCAAGCTGCCGTCCGACAATCGCTTCGCCGAAGGCTGCGTTAGCGGTCAGCATGGCAATGAAGAGCGTGTCCTCCTTGTCGGGAGCGGCTGTTCCTTTCTTCTCCGCATATTCTTCGCGGCGATCCTGCAGCACGTCCACGATCTCGCCCATGATGTTGTGCGCGTCGGACTCTTCGGTGGCGCGACCGGTCAGCAGCAGCCAGGAGAGAAGCCGGGCCGTACCCTTGTCGCTCAAGGCCTCGAAGACATGCCCGATATGGTCTGCAGCGTCGCGGCTTGTGTCTCCATCGCCAAGCGCACCCAGCAATGAATCGCGAAGTTGCTTGTTTGTCCTTGCGATAAGTGCGCGGACGAGACCTTCCCGGCTTTCGAAGTGGTGCAGAATCGCTGGATGGGAAATTCCGACATCGCGGGCGATGTCCTGCAGTCTCAGCCCCTCGGGGCCCTGGCGGGCGAGCCGCTTCTCGGCAGCGTCGAGGATCAGACGGCGTGCCTCGTCGGCCGTACGGCGGACCCGCTTCTGGGTCGGTTTTTCAGCCGCTTTTGCCGAGGCCTCGCTGGCCGTCGCCGTTTTCTTTGCAACGCGGGACACACAAAACTCCTCTCACGACGCTCGATATATTGACAATAATGTCAATATAGCCTATATGTCAGGTCAAGGCTGATAACAGCAGGCTTACTATAGCAACGGGACATAACCCATGACGATTGCAAGCCCAACAGAGTTTAACGGCCCGCATGCAGCGAAGCGCAAGCGCAAGTATATTCAGCCTCTCAAGGCCTTTCGCGCGATCCGTGCCCTCATTGCCGACAAAGAAGATACGAGTCAGGTCTTCCGCATTGTCGACGCTCTTTCGGGCGGTGCCAACGACCGGCAGTTCAACCGTTTCGTAAAAACAGAAACGGGGCAGCGCATTCTCAATGAAAAGCGCGACCTGATCACCGCTCTCAACGAACGTGAATATCTCTCGAGCCTGCCGGAAGGCACCCTCGGTCACGCCTATTACGAGTTCATGGCGGAAGAAGACCTGACCGCCGATGGCCTCGTGGAAGCAAGCGAGGTCGTGCCGGACCGCGAAGACCGTACCGAGTTCGAGCGCATTTTTGGCGACCGTCTGCGCGATCAGCATGACCTTTGGCATGTAACCAGCGGTTATGGCCGAGACGGGCTGGGCGAACTCGCTTTGCTCGCCTTCACTTATGCCCAGACGCGCAATCGCGGCATTGGCTTCATTGTGCTGGTGGGTGCGCGAGTTACGAGCAAAACCGTCCCTGACGTGAAGGTCTGGCGCGTTCTTCGTGAGGCCTATCGCAACGGAAAGAAAGCGGCCTGGTTGCCCCAGACCGATTGGGAGGCCATGCTTTCCAAACCCCTTTGCGAGGTTCGGGAGTTGCTCAAGATCGAGACTCCGACAGCCTATCGCGAAGCTCAGCCCTTCGCTCTTGCCGCGGAAGAGGCCTTCAAGGCGATGCGGGCGGCGCAGGAGCAGAAGCTCGCCGCCTGATCGGGCACTTAAGATTCTGACGGACTTTGGCACCGGCGCCGTCCCCGCTATGCTTGCGAGAGCAAGATTGAAAGGGGATGGGGCCGGTGCTGACCGTTTATGGATTGAAGAACTGCGATACGTGCCGCAAAGCACTAAAGTGGCTGGAAGCCGGGAATATTCCTCACAAATTTCACGATGTTCGCGCCGATGGCATTGAGGTGTCGGATGTAAGGCGTTTCGTCGAATCTGCCGGCTGGGAAGCACTTCTCAACAAAGCCAGCACCACCTGGCGCAGCCTTCCCGAAAAGCAAAAGGCCGATGTAAGCGAGGCCGACGCCGTCCGGTTGATGAGTGAAAATCCGACGCTGATCAAGCGTCCCGTCTTCGACTTCGGCAAAGGTGACCTGATTGTCGGCTTCCGCGATCCGCAAAAGGCTGCCGTCAAGAAGGCGGCGGGCAAGTGAAAATGCGACGCCGGAACGCCGGTGGGCCGATGCTCGATCTGCCGCTGGAGACGCCGCGGCTCATTCTGCGCGATTTCACCGCCCGCGACTTTGATGCTGTCCATGCCTATTCCTCACGCGAGGAGGTAACGAGATTTCTCGTCTGGGGCCCAAACACCACGTTGCAGAGCAAACAAACGATTCGCGCCTATCTCGATGATCAGAAAGAAAGCCCGCGGCACAATTTCGATCTGGCAATCGTTCGCAAGGCGGAGGGGCGGCGTGGTGCCAGTCAGCACCTTATCGGCGGCGTGGGCCTCAAGCTTGTCGATTGGGAAAACCGTACGGCCGAAATCGGCTATGTTCTGCACCCGGACTATTGGGGTGAAGGATATGCGCTTGAAGCGGCGCAAACCGTTGCCCATGCCGGTTTCGCCGATCTTGGATTGCAGAGAATCATTGCCACCTGCGACCAGCGCAACAAGGCTTCTGCCCGGGTAATGGAAAAACTCGGCATGCGCCGTGAAGGCGTGTTTCGCGGCAGCAAATATATCCAGGGTGAATGGGCGGACGAGTTTCTCTATGCGGTCCTGGCCTGTGATTTCGGACTGTAATCCGGGCCTGTGATTTCGGCTTGCAATTCGGGCTGGCAATTCGGCGGGGGCGACCCCGCCTGACCTGCGGCTTTTTAAAGTTCGCTGACGGGTTTCGAGAGGAGCGCTTCGTCCGGCTCCCGGATATTTTCACCCCGCCGGATCAGGAACTCGATCCATGTTCCCCGGTCTCTCGTCTCCAAAAGCTCGTGTCCGGCCTCTGCGCAAAAATGCGGCATGTCGATCCGTGCGACAGGATCGCTTGCGAAGACCCTCAACAGTCTGCGGGGTTCCAGCCGAAGCAGCCGCTTGCGGGCGCGCAAGACCGGCAGCGGACAGCGCTGGCCGATCACGTCGAGCAGAACCTCACCATCTTGATCCATCGTATTTTCGCCGCTCATCCCGGTTTCCCCGGCGCCCCGTCTTGTTGCGGTAGGCATAATGCCGCTGCCTCCGGCTCCTGTCACGCCGGGCTTGATAATGCTCGTTTTACGCAGCGAAAAACTGGCTTTTCTTGACGCTTCTGCAGGGGGGCAGGCATAACAGGGCCAAGCGAAAAATTTACATAACTTGAATCGGGAAGGACGGCAGAGATGGGGCTTGTCAAACGAATCGGCAACGAAATCATCTTTGTGCGAGCCGTGCTCCGTTCGCTGAAAAGGTTGAAGGAGATCGGGAGGGATACCACCCATACCTTCTCGGACACGATCGAAGCGCTGGCGGAAGAAAAGCCCGACAACATCGCCATCTATTTCGAGGACCGGAAGCTCACCTATCGCGAATACAATGCTGAAGCGAACCGTTATGCACGCTGGGCGAAAGGGCAGGGGCTCGGCCGTGGCAGCGTCGTGGCGCTGATGATGGAGAACCGGCCGGAATATCTCATCGCCTGGCTCGGCATTATCAAGGCGGGGGCAACGGCTGCTCTCATCAATACAAACCTGATCAAGGGTCCGCTGGCGCACAGCCTCAATATTTCGACCGCCAATCACGTCGTACTCGGTGCGGAGCTTGCTGAGCATTATTTCTCGGCAGCCGATCAGCTCGAACGGCCGATGACGGTCTGGGCGACAGGGGGAGCGATACGGGACGCGCAGGATCTCGACGCGGCGCTGGCCCAACAGTCCAGCGAGCGGTTGCCGGCCGACCTTCGCAAGGATGTGACGCAGGACGACGACGCTCTTTTCATCTACACGAGCGGCACCACGGGCAACCCGAAAGCGGCGCGTATTCCGCATGTCCGTCTCCGGAGCATGATGGGGGCCTTTTCAGCCGGCGCGAATGCGACTGAGAAAGACCGCATGTATGTGGTGCTGCCGCTCTACCATTCCGCAGGCGGTGTATGTGCGGTCGGCACGACGCTGACCGTCGGCGGTTCGGTCATCCTGCAACGCAAATTTTCGGCAACGCATTTCTGGGACGACATCGTCAAGTACAAGGCAACGCTCTTCCAGTATATTGGCGAGCTTTGCCGTTATCTGCTCAACACCGAAAAGCATCCCAAGGAGCGCAAGCACAAGATCCGTCTCGCGGTCGGCAATGGATTACGCCCCGAGATATGGACGGCTTTCCAGAAGCGGTTCCGTATCCCGCGCATTCTCGAATTCTACGGTGCGACGGAAGGCAATGTGGGGCTGATGAATTTCGACGGTACGCCAGGCGCCATCGGGCGTATTCCCGGCTGGGCCAAGGCCAAGTTCAATGTCGAGATCGTGAAGTTCGACATCGAGAATGAGCAGCCGTTGCGTGGCCCGGACGGCTTCTGCATGAGGGCCGCACCGGGTGAGGCCGGCGAGGCCATAGGCAAGATCATCGACGATCCGAAACGGCCGACGGGCCGTTTCGATGGATATGCCAAGAAGGAAGAAACCGAAAAGAAGATCCTTCGCGATGTTTTCGAGAAGGGCGACGTGTGGTTTCGCACAGGCGATCTTCTGCGTCAGGACAAGCTCGGTTATTTCTATTTTGTCGATCGCATTGGCGATACGTTCCGCTGGAAGGGCGAGAATGTCGCGACTTCGGAAGTCGCGGAGGCAATTTCCGTTTTTCCGGGCGTCAAGGAAGCCAATGTTTATGGTGTTCATGTGCCCGGAGCAGATGGCCGCGCCGGCATGGCCTCGATCGTGGCGGAGAACGGCAAGCTGGACCTCGAAAAGTTCCGTGCACAGATGCTGAAGGAATTGCCGGAATATGCCGTGCCGGTTTTCCTGCGTATCCAGCCGGAAATCGAAGTGACCGGCACCTTCAAGCACCGCAAGGTGGAACTCGTGAAGGAAGGCTTCGACCCTTCGGTCATATCCGAGCCGATCTTCTTCAACTGTCCGGTGCAGAAGAAATACGTGCCTGTCGACCAGCATCTCTACGGCAGGATTTGCGCGGGTGAGATCAGGCTCTAGAGCGGCGTAGCACGGCAATAAAAAGGGCGGCTCGAAGGAGCCGCCCTTTTCGTATCCGCCTGGCTGGAGATTTACTCCGCTGCGTCGTTCTTCTTGTTCAGGCCCATCGCATCCAGAATCTCTGGCCGTATGTTCTCGGTGCCTTTCTTCTCGACATGCTGTGCAACGCGGCTGCCGACAGCCATCATGGCTTCGCCCATGAAGGTCGGACGATTGTCGCGGGCCCAGTTCAGCGAGGTTTCGCGGTTGTCGTTCGACTGCTGGAACTTCGGGAAGACATAGCGCGCCATCAGTTCGTAGGAACGCTGGGTGTTTTCCCAATTGGCC
>CXWF01005162.1_pt1 | contig 38921 bp, 38 predicted proteins | sample 468421 | NCBI WGS metagenome assembly CXWF01 (sample SAMEA2620812, study PRJEB7988) | marine metagenome | biome: marine biome (ENVO:00000447); feature: surface water layer (ENVO:00002042); material: "saline water (ENVO:00002010), including plankton (ENVO:xxxxxxxx)" | depth 5 m
GGCCGGGGTGCAGGATCCGTGGTGTTTCGTCCAGCGTCGCTTCCGCCATGTAGACGAGTTTTTCCTTCGATTGATCGCTGTAGATCACGGGGGGCGTGAATTCCACTTCCGTTGAGAGGAAACGGATTGTGCCGGAAAGGTTTTGCGGACAGCCGCTGCAGGTGAGCAGTACCTTGCCGCCTTCCTTGATATTGCCGAGCTCGGCTTCGGGCACGAAGAAGCGCACCTTGATGTTTTGCGGCGGCAGCATCGAGACCACGGGCTGATTGGGGTTGGCGAATTCGCCTTCACGGAACATGACGTCCTGGATAATGGCGTCGGCCGGGGCGCGGCCCTCGCGGCGGGCGAGGCGCCATTTCGCCTGCGTGATGGCGGAGGCGGCGGTGAGAACGGCGGCGCCGGCGCGGTCCCGCCGTGCATGGGCCGTATCGACTTCGGCCTGTGTGACGTTGTGCTGCGCGCGCAGCTTGACCTTGCGCTGATATTCGAGTTCCGCCTCGCGCAGTGTTGTCTTTGCTTCGGTGAGGCCCGCCTCGGTGCTTTCGAGATCTGCTTCTTCCGATGTCGTTTCGAGTTTGAAAAGAAGGTCGCCCCTTTTCACAAGGTCGCCGCGTTTCACGGCAACTTTTTCGACGATGCCGCCGCCGATCGGTGCCACGCGCACATAGTTGCCTTCCGCATAGCCATGCCAGGTGTCTTTCGGACTTTCGTCGCAGGCGGTAAACAGAAGTGCGACCCCGCAGGCGAACAGGAGGGAATGGAGGCGCATCGCTCAGGCCTCCTTGTCAGCGGCAAGGCCGCGCGCGACGAATTCCGCGTGGGCGGTGAAGAAACCATCGGGACCGAAAAGCGGAAGTTCGCCGAATATATTTCTCGCAAGTGTGTTCATGAGAATGGGAAAGATGATTTCCTGTACAGCAGCGTTCACGTTGCAGTTCCGGAACTCGCCGCGCTCAATACCCCGTTCGATAACGCGCGACAGATTGGCAGCGCCGCGCAGGATGATGTGATCGCGATAGAATTCACGGATCTCCGGGAAGTTTGCGGATTCCGCGAGAATGATCTTTGCGAGAGAGGGGAGCGCGGTTCCCGTAGTGATGTCCTTGAGCTTTGCCATCACGAAGTCGAGCAGATCGGCGCTCGAGCCTTCATAGGCGTCGAGTAGTTTCTCGATGCCGTCGAGACGCGGCGTTGCGATATCGCGGGCAATCGCGGTGAAGAGATCCGTCTTGCTGTCGAAGTAGAGATAGATCGTCGCCTTGCTGACGCCTGCGGCCTCCGCGACCTCTTCGAGCTTTGTTGCCGCAAATCCCTTTTCGGCGAAAATCTTCAGCCCTGCCGCCATGATCTCGGAGGGCCTTTCTTCTTTTCGCCGCTGGAATTTCTGGTCGGTGGCGGGGGCTGGCATTCGCTGGCCGTCTCTCCGGAAGTAAATAACTGACTGGTCAGTTATTTATAGGGAGCGGTCCTGAGAGCCGTCAACTGTGCGACTGACGAAACGAAAATCCTATATGAATCATATTGTTATAGGGGTCATTCCGGAGCGTGGGCCGGGGCGTGGGTAGGAGGGGGGCGTGCGTATAGCGTTCCCGTTCCCGCGGGCACGGTATGCGCTGCAAAAACGGTGCGTGGAGCGAAAGCTCAGTCTTGGTCCGGGGCGCGTGAAGGTTCGTTTTTCCCCGCGTCCATTTCCTTGCCTTCGAGTTCGCGGCGCCGGCGCTCATCTTCAAGCTTCTTGCGTTTCTTTTCCGCGCCGGTCCGTCCGAATTTTACCCTGTTGGCGGCGGCAAGATCGTCTTTCCGCTTTTTTGCGGTGCGCTTTTCTTCCTCACGCCGGGTTTTCCGGAATGAGGTGAAATTCACTATATTTCCGCGGTCCGAATCCATACCTTGCCTGCCATGTGCCGTTGGCGGTTCGCCGCCCTCGCTTTCGTGCGAGATTAGGCCAAAGGTGGATCGTAGGAAACGGGAATGGAGGTGTGCCGTCCTGCGTCCCGCCTTGCCGAGTTGGAGAGACTGTTGAACTCGATACTGACTTATATTGCCGGGCTGCTTGTCCTTCTGCTTTTTGCGGCGCTGATTGGGCCCAGCCTTGTGGACTGGAATCAGTTTCGCGATGAAATCGAAGCGCAGGCAAGCGAAGCTGCGGGGCGTCCGGTCAGCATTGATGGCGATATCCGTTTTCGTATTCTGCCCGAACCGCATTTCACGCTCGGCAAGATCAAGGTCGGACACAATCCGAATGCGAATTCACTTCCCTCGGATCTCAACTTTGCGACTTTTGCCGAGATTGATGGCGAGGTTGCGCTTGCGCCGCTTCTGAGCGGTGACATTGAGATCACCAGAGTCCGGATCATCGAGCCGGAATTCAATCTCGAAGTGCTGCCGGACGGTTCGGGGAACTGGCGTGGACTTGAAGCAGCCGTGCGCATGCCGGAAGAGGGCATGTTCTCGCTCGCTTCAATCAGTCTCGAAAAAGCGAGTTTTGTTGATGGCACGATCAACTACCGCAATCGTTTAAACGGCCGTAGCTGGAAAGCAGAGGAGGTGGCAGGGGATGTAGTTGCAACATCGCTTCTCGGTCCGCTTCGCTCCGAACTTACGGCGAAGGTCGAGGGTGTGCCGGTAGCGATCCGTTTCCGGCTCGGCAGCTTCGGTGGCCAGAAGGCCTTTCGTGTCACCACTGAAGTCGATGTGCAGGACAGGCCGCTCACGTTCCTCTTCTCCGGTGTTGCCACCGAGTTCTCTCTTGCCGCACGTCTCGACGGCAATGCGCGCATCGAGTTCGGACCGGACGAGGAAAAAGACAGCAGGAACGCTCCGGTCAGGGTCAATGCCGGCATGGTGATTGATGCGCGGCAGGCGACGTTGCGAAACCTTGCAATCGAGATGGCAGGAACGACGCTGGGTGGTATGGCGGAAATAAGATGGGACAGGACGCCGGTCTTCTCTGCAGCGCTTGCCTCGGACAGTTTCACGATCGATCCGTTGCTCGACCGGCTCGATGTCTCGCAGGAGACAAAGAGTGTTTCGCTTCTCGACCGTCTTCTGACGCTGCCCCTGCCTGCCACCCTTGAAGGTGATGCGACTATCGAGACAGCTGTGCTCGGCATGCGCGGCGCCATCATTCGCGATGCCAAACTCGACTTGTCGCTTTCCGGGGGGGCGCTCACCATAGACGCGGCGAGCGCAACGCTTGGCGGGCCGACGAAGGTGAACGCGAAGGGCAAGGTCACGACTGAAGAAGACGGTCTTCGCTTCGAGGGCATGGCGCAGCTCGAAAGCGCCAATTTACAGGGACTGAAAAACTGGATCGCCGATGCGGAAGGCATCAAGCGAGAGGAAGGCGCCTCCGCAGCAGGCAACTTTCCGCTTTCCGCGCAGGCATCACTTGACCTTGTGCCGGGCGAGTATGAATTCTCCGACATTCGCGCCGCCTATACGCGCGCGCTCGAAGATCCGCAACTGCGGGGCAACCTCACCTGGCGAGATCGCGATGACAGGCCCTGGATCGGCGCAAAGCTCGATATTGCCGACTTCAGTTTCGATCCGCTACTTGCTCTCCTTCCCGGTGACAGTGATCCCTTTGCCTTCCTTGATGCGCATGACATTGCCCTGGAGATGAAGGCTGAGAAATTCGGCCTCTATGACCAGATCTACGGCGATGTGGAAACCGATCTTCTGCTTGAAGCGGGCAAGCTTACTGTTTCCCGGCTTGAAGCTGGCGATGCGGCGGGCGCACAGCTCTCCTTTGCCGGCGAGCTAACCGGCGTCACAACGGGCAAGCTGGACGATGTGCGGGGCACCTTCACCGGAACCATCAAGGCAGAGCGATTTGGCGGCCTGCTCGGTGTTGGCGGCATTGAGGTGCCGAATATCGAGGGACCGGTCGATGTCGTGGTGACGGGCTCGTCCGGCGAAGCGGATGACAGCATGTCTCGCGTCGATACGCTGACGCTCAAGGGGGCCGTTCGCGGCAGCCGCGTCGATGGCGTGATGAAGCGTATGCATGAAGGTGATGACGGTATCGACAGGCTGGAGATTATCGGCAATGCCGTGAACGAAGAAGGCAGGGTGCTGTTACAGCAGTTGGGGCTTTCGCCGCGCGAGGAACTGGAAGGGTCCGGCATGGTTTCCGTGCAGCTCAGCGGCGCGGAGGGAAGCTATGAAACGAATTTCCGGGTGAACATCAATGGGACGACGCTGACGGCGCGGGGCAATGTCGATGATCCTTTTGAAGCCCTGAAGTTCGAAGGTCGGGCGGAGATTGCGGCATCGGGCGTCATTCATGCGCTGGGCGCATTCGGCGCTCCCGACGCGCTCGCCAGCTGGATCGGTGATCAGGCGAGAGGCCCCGGCTTTGTTTTCTCCTCCGCAGTGGTCTGGGACAAGGACAGTCTCCAACTCGACGGGTTCGAGAGCGTGGCGGGAAGTTTCCGCCTCTCGGGCGATGCGCAATGGCGCGCGGGCGACGGCGATAAACTTCCGCAACTCACAGGGAAATTCGAAAGCAATGCCATCGATCTCACATCGCTCGTCACGGTGCCTGATGAAGGGGAGGGCCGTTGGCCGGCGCGGGGGCTCGACTGGTCACCGCTCGCCGCTTTCGATGCCGACACGGAGCTGAAAATTGGAAGGCTGACGCTTGGGCCGCTGGGCGCTTCCGACGTCACGAGCCATATTGCCGTCTCGCATGGAGTTCTCACCGCGTCTCCTTTCTCGGGCAATTTCGCGGATGGCCGTCTCTCCGCCGGCGTGCGTATCGAGGGCGGCAACGGTGAGCCGGGTATCGGCCTCACGCTTCTCGTCGAAGAGGCGAGCCTCGGTCAGGCGTTTTCGCAGGCCTTCGGCGCTTCGCCGGGGAGCGGGCGGCTCACCTTCAATGCGCAGCTGCAAGGACAAGGCCGAAGCTGGTTTGCGCTTGTCTCGTCAGTGAATGGTGTCGGTAAGTTCGAGGTGACGGATGCCACGATCCGGCCATTCGATCTCGCGGCTTTTGGCGAAGGGCTTTCCGAAATTACGTCCATCGAGGCTTTCCCCTCGCTCGTCTCCAGCACGCTTTGGCAGGGTGAGACGGCGGCGAACGATGTCGGCGGCGATTTTGAAATGGAAGACGGCGTGCTGCGTTTTGCGGATGACGCGATCGGGCTTGAGGGTGGCGCAGCGAAGATAACCGCTACCTACGATCTGCCTCGTCTCACTTCGCAAGCGGAGATGATGGTTACGTCCGTACAACCGGAAGGGGCGCCCGCGTTCGATGTTGTTGCGCGCGGACAGGCAGGCAGCATGAAAGTCGAGACAAACATGATTGCGCTTCAGGACTTCGTGGCGAAGCGCATTCTTTCGCATGATCTGGAAGAAACGGACGCCGACGTGCCGGACGAACTGCGCGAGCTGATGGAGTTGCCGGTGTCGAATGGCGCCAGTCAGCCCGTCACGCCCATGCCCCGGCCTTCGGCCGCGAACTGAGAGATCAGGTCTGCGTATCGCAAGCCGAAGGTCCGCGATTCTTTACCGCTTCCAGCACATAGACGCGAATGGCCGATGAGAGGCTGCCATTCTCGCCGCGGCCCATGTCGATGCGTCGAACGAGTTCGTTCACCGACGTCTCCTCTGTACAGGCAAGCTCCTTGAGCGTGTCCCAGAAGGGCCGTTCCAGCGAGATCGAGGTACGATGACCGGCGATGGTCACCGAGCGTTTGATTTCGCCCGTGTTCTTTTCGCCGTTCATACTTGCCTCCGGTTTTATTCCGGCGCGATCATCTTTTCGGGTCGGACGACCGCGTCGAATTCCTCATCCGTCACATAGCCGCCGCCGACGGCTTCCTCGCGGAGAGTGGTGCCGTTCTTGTGCGCCGTCTTGGCGATCTTCGCCGCATTGTCATAGCCGATCTTCGGCGCAAGCGCGGTGACGAGCATCAGCGAACGTTCGAGCGCCGCCTTGATGTTGTCTTCGCGCGGCTCGATGCCGATGACGCAATTATCGGTGAAGCTTATTGCTGCATCCGCCATCAGGCGTACCGATTGCAGAAAATTGTAGGCCATGACCGGATTGTAGACGTTGAGTTCGAAATGGCCCTGGCTGTCGGCGAAGGTGAGCGTCGCGTGATTGCCGAAAATCTGCGCGCAGACCTGCGTCATCGCCTCGCACTGCGTGGGGTTCACCTTGCCCGGCATGATCGACGAACCAGGTTCATTTTCCGGCAGGGAAAGTTCGCCAAGCCCGGAGCGCGGGCCCGAGCCGAGGAAGCGGATGTCGTTCGCAATCTTGAAGAGCGAGGCCGCGACAGTGTTGATCGCGCCGTGGCTGAAGACCATCGCATCATGCGCGGCGAGCGCTTCGAACTTGTTCGGCGCGGTCTTGAAGGGGAGCTTCGTGATTGCGGCAATCTGTTCGGCCACCTTTTCCGCAAATCCCACCGGCGCGTTGAGTCCCGTGCCTACGGCGGTGCCGCCCTGGGCCAGTTCCATCAGCTTCGGCAGCGTCTGCTCGATGCGGGCGATACCATTCTCGACCTGTGCCGTGTAGCCGGAGAATTCCTGGCCGAGTGTCAGCGGCGTTGCGTCCTGCGTATGCGTACGGCCGATCTTGATGATGTGGTTCCAGGCCTGCGCCTTGTCGTTCAGCGCGTTGCGCAGCTTCCGCAGGGCAGGGATCAGGCGATGGTGGATTTCCTCCGCGCAGGCGACATGCATGGCGGTCGGAAAAGTATCGTTCGACGACTGGCTCATGTTGCAGTGGTCGTTCGGATGAACCGGCTTTTTCGAACCCATTTCGCCGCCGAGCATTTCGATGGCGCGGTTCGAGATCACCTCGTTCGCGTTCATGTTCGACTGGGTGCCCGAACCCGTCTGCCAGACTACGAGCGGGAAGTGCTCATTGAGCTTGCCTTCGATGACCTCCTGAGCGGCATCGACGATGGCTTTGCCGATCTTCGGGTCGAGGCGGCCAAGTTCCATATTCGCTTCGGCCGCGGCGCGCTTCACGATGCCGAGCGCGCGCACGATGGGGAGGGGCTGCTTCTCCCAGCCGATCTTGAAGTTGCCGAGACTGCGCTCCGCCTGTGCACCCCAATACTTGTCGGCGGCCACTTCGATGGGGCCGAATGTATCTGTTTCGGTGCGGGTTTTGGTTGTTTTGGTCATGTCAGATCAGGCGCTCCAGCAAGGCTTGCCGCCGTGGGGCCGGCGGAGAAAGTCGATGGGCGCTGATTTAGCATGTGGAGATTGGCGCGCCAAGGCGCAGCGGCCTGCCGCCTATTTCCGGCGAAAAGCGTCGAGGCTCACAACCTCGCCTGCCGTATCGGCGGCGGGCTCTTCGGGGGCCGAGGGCTCGGTCGCGGGCGTTTCAGCCGTCTCGCCGCTCATGCCCTCGACCTGGAACTGAAGGCCGAACTGTACGCTGGGGTCGAAGAAACCCTGTACGGCGGAGAAGGGAATGACGAGGTGCTCGGGCACCTTGTTGAAGGTGAGGTCGACCGAAAAACGCTCCTCGCTGACCTCGAGGTTCCAGAACTGGTGCTGAAGCACGATGGTCATTTCCTCGGGATACTGCGAGCGCAGTTTCTCGGAGATCTCGACGCCGGGTGCCGTCGAACGGAATGAAATATAGAAATGGTGTTCGCCGGGCAGACCTTCGTCGCGTGCAATCTTCAGCGCGCGCCGCACGACGCCTCGCAATGCGTCCTGCGCCAGCATGTCGTATCGCATCAGGTCTTCGGTCACTTCTTGCTCCGTCGGTGGCGAGTCGCTTCACCTATAACGATTCAATCAGCGTTTGGCTGCGAAATCCAGAGAAGCAAACTGTGAACGTGCCTTTTTAAGGGGGAGATTTTCACCAATGTGGCGGGGGAGACACCCGTCTTTTGGTAGGGCTCCGCTCAAAACGGCACGAAAGGTGAAAAGTGGAGGCTTCTGTTGCCAGGTGCCTCCGAACCCCGCCTTACCCGGCTAAGGGCAAGGGCTTAGATCGAGGTTGTCGCACTGCTTACGCAGCGAGACGTGCCTCAGCATAGTTGTCGTTGGCAACTATAAAACGGCCCGATGACGGCGGAACCATGCCGGGCAAAAAGACTGTCTTTACACCCTCGTCGATCCTGTTTCGCCCCCAGATTCCCTGCCGCGACAGGGGGAAAATGGTGGAGGCGCCGGGTACTGCCCCCGGGTCCGAATGGCTTATTGCACAGCCCGTTTATCGCCATAGTCGAGCAGGAGAACCCGCCGACACTCCTAATATAGGGTAGAAATCGCTTATTTGAAGTGTATTCAGCACTTGCCTCCACAGCAGGTTTCTGACGGAAGAAAGCGGATCGCGCGCCGTGGCGGATAAGAGGGATCGCTCTTCCTGCCGAGGTGGCGGGGCGGGGCGGCATCGCGCTAGACTGAGCCAAGCGAATCTCAGGACAGGCCAATGCAGCAATATCTCGACCTCATGCGCCTTGTGCGCGACACGGGCGTGACGAAGACCGACCGCACGGGGACGGGCACACGCAGCATTTTCGGCCATCAGATGCGCTTCGATCTGGCGGCGGGCTTTCCGCTCGTCACCACGAAGAAGCTGCACCTCAAATCCATCATTCATGAACTGCTCTGGTTTCTCTCCGGCGACACGAACATCCGTTACCTGAAGGCGAACGGCGTCAGCATCTGGGATGACTGGGCGGATGAGAATGGCGAGCTTGGCCCCGTCTATGGTCATCAGTGGCGCTCCTGGCCCACACCGGATGGCGAGAAAATCGACCAGATCAAGAACCTTCTCGAGCAGATAAAGTCGAACCCGGATTCACGCCGTCTCATCGTTTCGGCGTGGAACGTCGCCGATGTCGACAAGATGGCGCTGCCGCCCTGCCACTGCCTGTTCCAGTTCTATGTGGCCGACGGCAAGCTCTCCTGTCAGCTCTATCAGCGCTCCGCGGACATTTTTCTCGGCGTTCCCTTCAATATCGCCTCCTATGCGCTCCTCACCATGATGGTGGCGCAGGTGACCGGGCTCGAAGCGGGCGAGTTCATCCATACCTTTGGCGACGCGCATCTCTATTCCAACCACCTGGAGCAAGCCGACAAGCAGCTCGCGCGCGATCCCAAGCCCTTGCCTGTCATGCGCATCAACCCGGATGTGAAGAGCCTCTTCGACTTCACCTTCGACGACTTCAAACTCGAAGGCTATGAAGCGCATCCGCATATCCCGGCGCCCGTTGCGGTCTGACGGGGCCGCGTGATGAGGCTGCGCCGCCGTCTCCTGCTTTTCGCGCTCGTGATGGTTGTGCTCTTTCTCGCAGCCTTCTCCATGTTCATCATTCTGGTCAGCCTGCGCCCGCTCGATCCTGAAAGCTTGCGCGCGCCTGTCATTACCTCCGAACTCACACCGGGCAGGGTTTCCCTATGACGCTTCATGTTTCCTTCGTCGTCGCCATTGCGGATAACGGTGTCATCGGGCGGGATAATGATCTGCCGTGGCGGCTCTCCGGCGACATGGCCTTTTTCAAGCGCGTCACGATGGGAAAACCTATCATCATGGGGCGCAAGACTTGGGAGTCGCTGCCGCGCAAGCCCTTGCCCGGACGTCCCAATATTGTGGTGACGCGCGACGCCGCCTATCGCGCGGAGGGCGCCGAAGTCGTAACCTCGGCGGAGGCAGCGCTTATGCGGGGCCACGAACTTGCGCGCGAACTCGGCGTCGATGAGATTGCCGTCATCGGCGGTGCGCAGCTTTTCGCCGCGACGTTCGATCACGCGACGCGGCTCTACATCACGGAAGTTCATGCCGAGCCGGATGGCGATGTGAGCTTCCCGGCCTTCGATGCCGCACGATGGGTCGAGGTTTCGCGGGAGCGGCATGAAGCAGGCGAGAAGGACAGCGCGCCTTACTCGTTCGTATTGCTGGAACGGCGCTGACCCTCATTTCCTGCCTGCCGCATGCCTGCAATTGAGTTTCGCGGCCTGCCGTCCCACAATGCCTGCCTCGACTTCAAATATGCGGCAATGGAGACGGCAGATGGATGTGCGTGCGGCGGTGGCCTTCGAGGCGGGCAAACCCCTCGAAATTGAAACGGTTCAGCTCGACGGCCCGAAGGAGGGCGAGGTGCTGATCGAGGTCAAGGCCACCGGCATCTGTCACACCGATGCGTTTACGCTTTCGGGCGAAGACCCGGAAGGGGCTTTTCCGGCGATCCTCGGCCATGAAGGCGCGGGCGTGGTGGTCGAGGTCGGTCCGGGCGTGAAGTCGCTTGCCGTTGGCGACCATGTGATCCCGCTCTACACGCCGGAATGCCGCGAGTGCAAAAGCTGCACGAGCCACAAGACCAATCTCTGCACCTCCATTCGTTCGACGCAAGGAAAGGGCGTCATGCCGGATGGCACCAGCCGCTTCTCCTACAAGGGCAAGCCGGTGCTGCATTACATGGGATGTTCCACTTTCGCGAATTACACGGTGCTGCCCGAGATTGCGCTAGCCAAGGTTCGCAAGGACGCCCCCTTCGACAAGATCTGCTACATCGGCTGCGGCGTGACGACGGGCGTCGGCGCGGTAATCTTCACGGCAGGCGTGGAGCCGGGCGCGAATGTCGTCGTCTTCGGCCTTGGCGGCATTGGCCTCAATGTCATTCAGGGCGCGCGTATCGCGGGCGCGGACAAGATCGTTGGTGTCGATATCAACCCGGCTCGTGAAGGACTCGCTCGCCAGTTCGGCATGACGCATTTCGTGAACCCGAAAGAGATCAAGGGCGACGTGGTCGGCCATATCGTCGAGCTCACGGGCGGCGGCGCGGACTACAGCTTCGAATGCATCGGCAATGTGAACACGATGCGTCAGGCGCTCGAATGCTGCCATCGCGGCTGGGGCGAGAGTATCATCATCGGTGTCGCGGGCGCGGGGCAGGAAATCTCGACGCGGCCGTTCCAGCTCGTCACGGGGCGTGTGTGGAAGGGTACGGCTTTCGGCGGCGCGCGCGGCCGCACCGATGTGCCCAAGATTGTCGACTGGTACATGGACGGCAAGATCAACATCGACGACCTCATCACTCACACCATGCCGCTCGAAGACATCAACAAGGGCTTCGACCTCATGCATGAGGGCAAGTCGATACGCTCGGTGGTCGTTTACTGATGACAGTCGAAGTACTTTCCGCGCATCGCTGCTTCGGCGGCACGCTCAGCATCTGCCGTCACCCGGCGGCAGCAACGGGTACGCCGATGCGCTTCTCCGTCTTCATCCCGGAAGGGAAGGGGCCCTTTCCAGCCGTTACCTTTCTTGCCGGGCTCACCTGCACGGAAGAAAACTTCACGACCAAGGCGGGCGCATATGGTTATGCCGCGAAGCTTGGCCTTGCCATTGTTGCGCCGGACACGAGCCCGCGAGGTGAAGGCGTCGCAGATGACGAGGCTTATGATCTGGGGCAAGGGGCAGGCTTCTATATCGATGCGACGGAAAAGCCCTGGGCACCGCATTTCTGCATGGAAACCTATGTGACGCGCGATCTGCCCGCGGTGGTGCGTGACAATTTCAATGTCGATGCGTCACGCCAGAGCATCACGGGTCATTCGATGGGCGGACATGGCGCGCTGACGCTCGCGCTCAAATATCCCAACCACTATCGCTCGGTCTCGGCTTTCGCTCCCATCGTCTCGCCGACGCGCTGCGCTTGGGGCGAAAAGGCGTTCACCGCTTATCTCGGCGATGACCGCTCGGCCTGGGGCGCGCATGATGCTTCCGCGCTGATGGCCAGCGGCAGTGCGATCGGCCATTTCGACGACATCCTTATCGACCAGGGCCTCGCGGACCAGTTTCTCGAAGGGCAGTTGAAGCCTGAGCTCTTCGAGGAAGCCTGCGCCATGCATCGCCAGAGGCTGACGCTGCGCCGGCAGGAGGGTTACGATCACTCCTATTATTTCATTCAGAGTTTCATCGGCGATCATCTGGCGTTCCATGCAGAGCGCCTGAAATGAGCCGTGTCGTCGACGTGGTTGTGGTGGGTGCCGGTGCGGCCGGGCTCGCCGCCGCGTCGCGCGCCTATGAACTCGGTCTGTCCTGCTATCTTCTCGAAGCGAAGGATCGCATCGGCGGACGCACCCATACCGATACCGCAACATTCGGCGTCGCGTGGGACCGGGGTGCGCATTGGCTTCACTCTGCTGACGTCAATCCGCTGACGCGCATCGCCGATGAACTCGCTCACCCTTATCTTGCGCGGCTGCGGCCTTTCGACGGTCACTTTCATCTCGGCGCCGGTTGGGGGTCGGCGGCGGATTGGGAGGCTTATCGCGGCGAGTTCGAGGCGGCAGTGGAACATGCCATCGAGGCCGGTGCGGCGGGACAGGATATTGCCGCGCTCGATGTGATGGACAAGGGATCGCGCTGGGCGCGTATGGTGCATCACATCTTTGCCGCGATTTCCGGCATGCCGCCCTCGGAAATATCGACAGCCGATCTCGCGGCCTATCGCGACACGGAAGTGAACTGGCCGCTCGAGCGCGGTTATGGCGGGCTTATTGCTGCGCGCTATGCCGATCTTCCTGTCGAGCTTTCGACACCCGTTTCCGAGATCGATACGAGCGGCGCGAATATTCTGCTCGAAACGCCGCGTGGCACCGTCCGTGCGCGCAGCCTCATTGTCACCGTCTCGACAAATGTACTGGCGTCGGGGGCGATCCGCTTCACACCAGGTCTTCCCGCGCGGCTCATCTCGGCGCTGGAAGGGGTGCCGACGGGGCACGCAAACAAGGTTGCGTTTCATTTTCGCCGCGATGTTTTCGGTTTGCCGGATACCAGTTATGTGAACTTCATGGACGAGCGCAACCCGGCGCGCCCCGCCTGTTCCTTTCAGGTCCGCCCCTTCTCCACAAATCTTGCGATTGCCTATCTCGGCGGCGACCTTGCAGAGAATCTCGACAGGGCAGGCGAGGCCGAGATGACCGCCTTCGCGCGCGAGGCGCTGGGCGACATGTTCGGCACGGACATATTCAAGGAGCTTGAGGGCACTGCCGTTACGTCATGGACGACAGACCCGCACATGATGGGCGCTTATTCCTGTGCGCGGCCCGGTCATGCGAAAAGCCGCGCCGTGCTGGCGGAACCCGTCAGCGAGCGTTTCTTTCTCGCGGGCGAGGCTGTATCGGCGGACTGGTTCTCGACCGTTCAGGGCGCGCATGTGACGGGCATCGAAGCCGCGGAGAAAGCGGCGGCCTATCTCGCCGGTGCCGTTGCGGCGGTGCGCCAGCGTTGACAGAATAAGACCAACAAGAACAATGAATAAAAACAGGGAGGAAAGAATGGCCGAAATGAAACTGATTGCCGACGGGCTGAAGTTCCCCGAGGGACCGATCGCGATGCCGGACGGCAGCATCGTTCTCGTTGAGATCGCGCGCGGCACGTTGACGCGCGTGACAGCGGAGGGCAAGGTCGAGGTGATTGCCGAACTTGGCGGTGGCCCGAACGGGGCTGCCATCGGTCCTGATGGTGCCTGTTATGTCTGCAACGATGGCGGCTTCGAGTTCCATGAAGTCGATGGCGCGCTCGTTCCCGGCGATGCCCCTGCGGATTATTCCGGCGGTCGCATCGAACGCGTCGATCTCAAGACCGGCGAGTTCAAGGTACTCTACAAGGAGTGCAACGGCATTCCGCTCAATGGGCCGAACGACATCGTCTTCGACAGTCAGGGCGGTTTCTGGTTTACCGATCTTGGCAAGGGACGCGGCCGCACGCAGGATCGCGGTGGGCTGTATTATGCGAAGATCGATGGCTCGATGATCAAGGAAGTCGTCTTCCCGATCACCACGCCGAATGGTGTCGGCCTCTCGCCCGACGAAAAGACAGTCTATGTCTCGGATACGATCCCTGGCCGTCTCTGGGCCTTCGACGTGACAGCGCCCGGTGAGCTTGCGCCTAATCCGGGGCCGCTGCCGGGCCGCTTTGTCGGTTCGGGACCGCAGCTTTGCTTTTTCGACAGTCTCGCGGTCGACTCGGAAGGCAATATCTGTGTCGCGACGATCTTCAATCCGGGCATTACTGTTTTTTCCCCGGATGGCTCCAAGATCACCCATACGCCCACGGATGATTTCATGACGACCAACATCTGTTTCGGCGGCAAGGATTTGAAGACGGCCTATATCACGCTGTCGTCGAGCGGACGTCTCGTCTCGACGGAATGGCCGGTCGCCGGTTTGCCGCTCAACTTCCTGAACAAGTAAAGCGAAACAGCGAATGCGGAGAAGGGCGCGTTCCGGGTGCGGAACGTGCCTTTTTCTATGTGAGAGGATCTCTTCTCGAACTTCTGTAGCAATACGGTGAAGGTTCCCGGCACTGCGGGTGAACGTCTCGTCTTTATCGACGAGGGTGGCAGTTATTCGCAGAAGCTGCCGGATGTCACCACGGCCGAGGGCAAATATGAGGTCGACGGCAACACCGTCTGCCTCCTCAATGGCGAAGAGCCCTATTGTGTGCCGGTCGCTGAAGTCCGATTCCTTCGCAGGAATGAAAAGACGGCTGATCCTTCGGGGCCGGCCGTTTCAGTTGGGAAGGCGTCAATCCTCGATGGAAATGGACGGCGCTTTTCTTGCGCCCCCACCGGCTGCCCGGTCGAGATGTTCGCCGACGCGCCGCGCGATATCGATGAAGGGTTTTGCCTCATCGCTGTCGGGTGCCGTGGCGACGACGGGTTCGCCACTATCCGATTTCTCGCGGATCGTCATACGCAGCGGGACTTCGCCGAGGAAATCGCAGCCGAGCTTTTCTGCCATGCGCCGCGCGCCGCCTTCGCCGAAGATGTAGGACTTCTCGCCGGAGCCCGGGCTTACGAAATAGGCCATGTTTTCGACGATGCCGAAGACGGGCACATGCGTCTTGTCGAACATGGCAAAGCCCTTGCGCGCATCGATCAGGGCGATCTCCTGCGGGGTCGAGACGACGATGGCGCCCGCGAGCGGCACACGCTGCGCCATGGTGAGCTGTGCATCGCCCGTGCCCGGCGGCATGTCGACCACGAGCACATCGAGCTCGCCCCATTCGACATCGCGCATCATCTGGGTAAGAGCGGATTGCACCATCGGCCCCCGCCAGATCATTGGCGTGTCTTCATCGACAAGATAGCCGATGGACATCGTCCTGATCCCGTATTTCTCCTTCGGCAGAAGTTTCTTGCCGTCCTTGCTTTCGGGTTTTCCGGTCAGGCCCATCATGCGCGGGATGGAAGGGCCGTAAATATCCGCGTCCAGCAGCCCGACGCGCCGTCCGAGCTTCGATAACGCAAGCGCGAGGTTCACTGCTACCGTCGACTTGCCCACGCCCCCCTTGCCGCTGGCGACCGCGATGATCGCCTTCACGCCGGGAAGCTGCATTGCACCTTGCGGCGCGCGCTGCTGCTTGTTTCCTTCCGCAGGGCCATGCGTGTGCGCATGTGAATGCCCCTTTGCAGCGGAGGGGGAAGGGGTGCCACGATGGGCGGTCAAAACGGCGGTTACGCTCAGTACGCCTGCCACGCGCTTTACCGCTTCTTCGCAGGCCTTGCGCAATGGCTCCTTCGCGGCCCCCTTTTCAGGATCGACTTCGAGCGAAAAGCCGACATGGCCCTCGCGCACCACGAGCCCTTGTATGAGCCCTGCGCTCACCACATCCTTTCCGCTGTCTTCGTCCAGGACAGTGGAAAGAGCCGCTGTAATGTCGTCCCGGGTTACGCTCGCCATGAATTCTTCCTTCAGATCGGAAAAGGGCGGGCAGCGTCCTGAATAACGATGCGCCCTGAATAACAATGCCGCGTTGCGAGACGTCCGGTTCGCGTTGCGCCTGCCTGATCTCTGTCATATAACCCCGGGTATATGCCTTTCCAACCTGTCTATCACTTCGCAATCAAAGGATTTTTGATGCCCTGGGAGAACAAGAACGGTGGCGGCGGCGGCTGGCAGGGAGGCGGCGGTGGCGGTGGCCGAGGCCCGTGGGGGCAAGGCCCTCAGGGCGGCGGCGGCAATCAGCCCCCTGATCTCGACGAGCTGATCCGGCGCGGACAGGAAAAATTCCGTCAGGTATTCGGCGGCGGTGGCGGCGGCACGGGCAATGGCGCTGGCCAGGGTTCGGGCGGCGCGCGCGGCCCCATCCTTCTGATTCTCGTGGCCATCATCGGCATTCTCGCCTTCACTTCGTTCTTCCGCGTCAATGCGAACGAAAAGGGCATCGTGCTGCGTTTCGGCGAACTCGTGCGCACCGTTCAGCCGGGCCTGCATTTCAAGTTTCCCTATCCGATCGAAACCGTAATGACGCCTGCGGTCACGAACATCACCAGCATCGATATCGGCATGCGCTCCTCCGGCGGGTCGCCGATCAGCGTGCCCGAAGAAAGCCTGATGCTGACGGGCGATGAAAACATCGTCGATATCAGTTTCTCCGTGCAGTGGCGCATCAAGGCCGAGCAGGCATCGGATTTTCTCTTCAACGTGGAAAACCCCGAGCTCGCCGTTAAGGCCGTAGCTGAAAGCATGATGCGTGAGGCGGTCGGTTCCTCCGAGATCGAAGTGCTGCAGACGACCGGCCGTAGTGAAGTGCAGGAGCAGGTACGTATCGGTCTGCAGAAAACGCTCGACGAATATGGCGCCGGTATCGACATCACCGAAGTGAAGCTTCAGAAGGTCGATCCGCCCGGACAGGTGCTCGATGCTTTCCGCGACGTGCAGGCCGCACGCGCCGACCAGGAGCGGCTGCGTAATCAGGCCGAGACCTATGCAAATACGGTCATCCCGCGCGCCCGAGGCGAAGCGGCGAAGATCAGGCAGGCCGCAGAAGCCTATCGCGAGCAGATCGTCGCGGAAGCCGAAGGCGATGCGCAGCGCTTCCTCTCGATCTATAACGAGTACAGGAAGGCGGAAGATGTCACACGCCGCCGCATCTATCTCGAAACCATGCAGGAAGTGTTCGCCGACCTGAACAAGATCGTGGTGACGAATGGCGCGGGCGGGCAGAACGTCCTGCCTTATCTGCCGCTCAATGAGCTCAAGCCGAAATCAAGCGGCACATCGTCCGCCGCCGGCTCGAATGGCAATCAGTCCACGAATGGAGGCCGCTGATGAACAGATCCGTCGCAATCGGAGCGGGCGTCGTCGCGGTTGTCGTGGCCGTCGTCCTCTATCTTTCCGCCTTCACCGTCAGCATGACGCAGCAGGCGATCGTGCTGCAGTTCGGCGATCCGCGCGCCGTCGTCACGGAGCCGGGGCTGCACTGGAAGCTTCCCGTCGTCCAGAACGTCATTTATATCGACAAGCGCATCCTCAATCTCAATGCGCCGCCCGAGGAAATCATCGCCAAGGACCGCAAGCGGCTCGTGGTGGATGCTTTCGCGCGCTACAAGATCGTGGACTCGCTGCGCTTCTATCAGTCGATCGGCGATCCGCGTAATGCCGAAGACCGGCTGAAGCCGAACTTCGTGTCGTCGCTGCGTAACGTGCTGGGCGATCACACGCTGGAGGAACTTGTCCGCGACAATCGTGCCGGTCTGATGACGAAAATCCAGACGGCATTCAACCAGGCTGCCCAGCAGTTCGGTATTGAAGTTGTCGATGTGCGTATTCGCCGCGCCGATTTGCCGGAGCAGAACAGCCAGGCCATCTTCCAGCGCATGCAGACCGAGCGTGAGCGCGAAGCAGCGGAAATCCGTGCGCAAGGTAACGAGCAGGCGCAGCGCATCCGAAGCCGCGCCGACCGTGAAGCGACTGTCGTCATTGCCGAAGCTGAACGCGACGCCCAGATCGCGCGCGGTGAGGGCGATGCGAAGCGCAACGAGATCTATGCGGCCGCTTACTCGCAGGATGCGGACTTCTTTGCCTTCTATCGTTCGATGGAAGCCTACAAGAAGAGCATGAAGGGCGATAACACGACCATGATCGTGGAGCCGAAGGGCGAATTCTTCCGCTACTTCGGCGCCGAAAGCGGCGGCCGCTGACGGCGCGACTGCCGTGAGCGACCTCCTGACGGCCGTCGGCCTCGCCCTTGTTATCGAAGGTGTGCTCTATGCCGCCTTTCCGGGGCCGATGCGCCGTGCGCTCATTTCCGTATCCGGCATGCCGGAGCAGGCCATCCGTATGGGCGGACTGATGGCGCTTGCCATCGGCGTTTTCGTGGTCTGGCTCGTCCGCGGCTGAGGTGGGGGCGGCGGGCGCCTCAATTCGTCCATAATCGGGCTGAAAATGGACCCGGCTCCGCGAAATCATCCGGGGCGGGACAAGGGGAGTGCGCATAGATGATCGCGACGAGACGCGAAGCCGGGGCGCGGCAGGATTTCATTGCAGGTTTTGCGGCGGCGTTTTTCGCGGTCTTCCTCGGTTTTTCCGGTTTCCTTTTCGGGGCCTCTCCGGCTTCCGCGCGAGGCGCACCCGACAGCTTCGCCGATCTGGCGGAACGGCTCTCGCCCGCCGTTGTCAATATCTCGACATCCCAGGTGCTCGATCCCGGCGCGATGGCCATTCCCGGCGTGCCAGAAGATTCGCCCCTGAACGAATTTTTCGACGAATTCCTTGAGCAGCAGCAGGATGCGCGCCCGCAGCGTGTGCAGTCCCTCGGCTCGGGCTTTCTCATCGACCCGAAGGGCATCGTCGTCACCAATAATCACGTCATTGACGGTGCGGACAAGATCGAGGTCACCTTTACCGACGGAACGACACTGCCTGCGACCGTAAAGGGCGTTGACCCGAAGACGGACCTCGCCGTGCTCGAAATCAAGACCGACAAGGAGTTGCCTCATGTCGATCTCGGCGACAGCGAGCGCCTTCGCGTTGGCGACTGGGTTGTCGCCATCGGCAATCCCTTCGGCCTTGGCGGCACGGTGACGGCGGGCATCGTCTCCGCGCTCAATCGCGACATTCACGCCGGCAATTACGACGATTTCATCCAGACGGATGCCGCCATCAATCGCGGCAATTCCGGCGGTCCGCTTTTCGACATGGAAGGCCGCGTCATCGGCGTCAATTCGGCGATCATCTCGCCCTCCGGCGCTTCGGTCGGTATCGGCTTTGCCGTGCCCACCAGCACGGTCCGGCCCGTGGTCGAACAGATATTGAAATATGGTGAGCCCCGGCGCGGCTGGATCGGTGTGCGCATTCAGTCCGTCACACCGGAAATCGCGGAAAGTCTCGGCCTTGGCGTTGCGCGCGGCGCGCTTGTCGCCGGCGTCAGCCCCGGCGGGCCAGCAGCGGCGGCCGGCATCGAAACGGGCGACATCGTTCTCGCCTTCGATGGGCGCACCATCTCGGCCATGCGCGACCTGCCGCGTGTTGTCGCCGAAGCGGCCATCGGTTCGACGGCGGGCATCCAGCTCTTCCGCGACGGTGAAACGCTGACGCGCAAGATCGAAGTTGCGCGGCTCGCGGATGAGGAAGAGAAGGTTGTCCCGGTCGTGCTCGAGGAAACGCCGCAGCCGAAGACGACTGTGGTTCTCGGTCTCAGCCTTTCCGGACTCGATGAAGATCTTCGCCGCCGTTTCGGCGTGACGGGAGAGACGAAGGGTGTACTCGTCACCGATGTCGATCCGTTGAGTGCGGCGGTGGAAAAAGGCGTCCGTCCGGGCGATGTCATCGTGGAAGTGGCACAGCATGCGGTCGAGACGCCGGAAGATGTCGAGCGGATCGTGCAGTCCGAGGAGAAGGACGGCCGACGTTCCATCCTGCTCCGCATTTCGGCCGACGGCGATATTCGTTTCATCGCGTTGCGGCTGGGTGGTGAGTAGTTTCCGGCTCAGGCGTCCTTGATTTCGTCCCGCCTGTATCCCTGCAGATAAAGAAGCGCCGTCAGGTCGCCATGGTCGATGCGTGCGCCAGCCGCTTCCGCGACCACCGGCTTGGCGTGATAGGCGACGCCAAGTCCCGCTTCCTCGATCATGGCAAGGTCGTTTGCGCCGTCGCCCACGGCCAGCGTTTCATGTTTCTGCAAGCCATGCTTTTCGCGCAGCGCCAGCAAGGCGTCGAGTTTTGCCTGCCGCCCGAGGATTGGTTCCTGCACCACGCCTGTCAGCACATCATTCTCGAACAGCAATTCGTTCGCCTGGTTGGTGTCGAAGCCGACAGCTTGTGCAACGCGCGCCGTGAAGAAGGTAAAGCCGCCGGAGACGAGCGCGCAGGTTGCGCCGTTTGCGCGCATGGTCGCGGTGAGTGCGCGTCCGCCCGGCATTTCGGTAATGCGTTCGCGGTAGACTTTCTCAAGCGCGGAAACGCCAAGTCCCTTCAGCAGTCCGACGCGCTCGCGCAGAGCCGGTTCAAAGCCGATCTCGCCGCGCATGGCGCGTTCCGTGATTGCGGAGATTTGCGGCTTCAGCCCGAGTTCGGCCGCTAGCTCGTCGATGCATTCCTGCTCGATGATGGTGGAATCCATGTCCGCGACGAGAAGTTTCTTGCGGCGGCCTTCGGCGGGCTGCGCGGAAATATCTATCGTCGCGCCTTCTAGCGCGTCGCGCGCCGCGGCCTCCGCCTTGGCCGGGTCGCCATCGAAGGGAATATCGCAGGCATGGCCCTCGGCGAGCCAGACGGTTGCGCCGGGTGCGGCCCCAAGTGCAGAAAGGGCGCTCAAGCCTGCGTCCACATGCGTGTTTGAAAGCGGCGTTGCTTTGTTGCCTATCAGGGTCAGGACATATTTCATTTGGCAGACTTCTATCACAAACAATGTCATGCCCGGGCCCACCTTCAACTATAAGGAGGCCGGGTATCCAGTAGCCGCTCACTTGGCGCCTTGCCGCACTGGATTGCCGGGGCAAGCCCGGCAATGACGGGGAATTTGAATTTTGACAGTCCCAATGGACATCGAACGTGCCGTCCTTATTGCAGGGCCAACCGCCAGCGGCAAGTCGGCGCTGGCGCTCTCGCTTGCCGAAAAGCTCGACGGCGAGATCGTGAATGCCGATTCCATGCAGGTCTATCGCGAGATGCGGGTGCTGACGGCGCGGCCTTCCGAGGCGGAGGAGGCCCGTGTGCCTCATCACCTTTACGGGGTGGTCGCTGCCGATCACCCACTTTCGGCGGGGCGTTGGGCGGTGCGTGCGGCGCAAGCCATGCAGGAAATTGCCGGGCGCGGACGCCTGCCCATCCTTGTGGGCGGCACCGGGCTCTATTTCCGGGCGCTGGTCGAGGGGCTTTCTCCCATTCCGCAAATTCCCGCCGATATCCGCGATGCGGCGCGCGCCGATGTTGCGGAGGCCGGCCCCCATGCCCATGCACTGCTTGCCGAGGCCGACCCCGTGCTTGCAGAGACGATCCGCCCCTCCGACAAGCAGCGGATTGCACGGGGGATCGAGGTTTTCCGCGCCACGGGCCGCCCGCTTTCCGCCTGGCAGAAGGAATCGCCGGTGCCGCTCGTCACTGGCGCCTTCGCGCGGATCGTGCTGGCACCGGAGCGGCAATGGCTTCGCGCGCGGATCGACCGCCGCTTCGATCTCATGCTGGCGGAAGGGGCGCTTGAAGAGGCGAGGGGCATGGCTGCCCTCGATCTGGACCCCGCGCTTCCAGCGATGAAGGCGCTGGGACTGCGCCCTCTCATCCGGCATCTCGCGGGAGAGATTTCGCTGACGGAGGCTTCGGAGGCGGGAAAGAGGGAAAGCCGGGCCTATGCGAAACGGCAGGAAACCTGGTTCAGGACACAAATGATTTCGTGGAATGCTATTTCTGCGCAAGATTTGGAAAGCCAAATGGCAAAAATCTTGTCATTTATTGACGATTTGGGGTTGACCCGGTCCTGATGCGCGGCTAGGTTGCGCGCACTTTCGGCGGCAATGCGCGGAAAATGCCCGAAAATCCGGGCTCGCGCGGGCCGCTTTGTTGTTTTTGTCTCCCCCGCAGGGCGGGGAGACGCAGAAGGACCGGAACAATGGCGGCTCAGGAACTGACAGGCGCGGAAATCGTCATCAAGGCGCTGGTCGATCAGGGCGTGGATACGATTTTCGGTTATCCGGGGGGTGCCGTTCTCCCGATCTATGACGCACTTTTCCAGCAAAACAAGATCCGCCACATCCTTGTCCGTCACGAACAGGGCGCGGTTCATGCTGCCGAGGGCTATGCGCGCTCGACGGGCAAGCCCGGTGTCGTTCTCGTCACCTCCGGCCCCGGCGCGACCAACGCGATCACCGGCCTCACCGACGCCTTGATGGATTCGATCCCGATTGTCTGCCTGACGGGGCAGGTTGCGACGCATCTGATCGGTTCGGATGCTTTCCAGGAAGCCGACACGGTCGGCATCACGCGGCATTGCACCAAGCATAACTGGCTCGTGAAGTCCGTCCCGGAGCTTGCGCGCGTCATGCATGAGGCATTCTACGTCGCCACGCATGGCCGTCCCGGTCCCGTCGTCATCGACATTCCGAAGGACATCCAGTTCCAGACGGCGGAATACACCGTCTCGCCGCATATCACGCACCGCACCTATCGTCCGGTCGTGAAGGGCGATATCGAGAAGATCAAGCAGGCGGTCGAGCTGATTGCGAACGCCAAGAAGCCCATGTTCTACACGGGCGGCGGTATCATCAATTCGGGCGCGGTCGCCAGCCAGCTGCTCCGCGAGTTCGTTCGCCTGACCGGCTACCCGATCACCTCCACGCTGATGGGCCTCGGCGCTTACCCCGCCTCCGACAAGCAGTGGCTCGGTATGCTCGGCATGCATGGCACCTATGAAGCCAACAATGCCATGCATGATTGCGACGTGCTCATCAATATCGGTGCGCGTTTCGACGACCGCGTGACGGGCCGTCTCGATGCCTTCGCGCCGAATTCGAAGAAGATCCACGTCGATATCGACGCCTCTTCGATCAACAAGAATGTCCGCGTCGATGTTCCCATCATCGGTGATTGCGCCCATGTGCTCGAAGACATGCTGCGCATCTGGAAGTCGAAGGCGCGCCGTCCCGACAAGGCCGCGCTTGCCGACTGGTGGAAGCAGATCGACGAGTGGCGCGATCGCAAGTCGCTCGCCTACAAGACGAATGACGATGTCATCAAGCCGCAGCAGGCGATCCAGCGTCTTTGTGAGATGACGAAGGGCCGCGAGGTCTATGTCACGACGGAAGTCGGCCAGCACCAGATGTGGGCGGCGCAGCACTTCCATTTCGACCATCCGAACCGCTGGATGACCTCGGGCGGTCTCGGCACGATGGGCTATGGGCTGCCTGCCGCCATCGGGGCGCAGATCGCGCACCCGGACGCGCTCGTCGTCGATATTGCGGGCGAAGCCTCGATCCTGATGAACATCCAGGAAATGTCGACCGCCGTTCAGTTCATGCTGCCGGTCAAGATTTTCATCCTGAACAATGAATATATGGGCATGGTCCGCCAGTGGCAGCAGCTCCTCCATGAGGGCCGCTATTCCCACTCCTATTCGGACTCGCTGCCCGATTTCGTGAAGCTGGCCGAAGCCTATGGCGCGACCGGCATCCGGGCCGAAAAGCCCTCCGAGCTCGATGCGGCCATCAAGACCATGATCGAGACGCCGGGTCCCGTCATTTTCGACTGCCGGGTGGACCAGTTCGAGAATTGCTACCCGATGATCCCGTCGGGCGCGGCGCATAACGAGATGATCCTGGGTGATGATCCGGAAGGCGCGAGCGTCTCCGAAGAAGGAAAGATGCTGGTCTGAGGACCGGAGCCCCTGAAAAAGAGCTTTCCCCCGGACCCCATTGCCACTACAGAGACGCGCATGAAAAAGGACGACACAATCGAGCGGCACACGATTTCCGTGCTCGTGGACAACGAGGCGGGCGTCCTTGCGCGCGTGATCGGGCTCTTTTCGGGGCGGGGCTACAATATCGAGAGCCTCACTGTCGCCGAGGTGGACCAGGGCGAGCACACCTCGCGCATAACGATCGTCACCACCGGCACGCCCATGGTGATCGAGCAGATCAAGGCGCAGCTCGACCGGCTGGTTCCCGTTCACCGGGTGATCGACCTCACGGTGGAGGCCAATGCGGTTGAACGCGAAATGGCGCTCATCAAGGTCGCGGGCACGGGCGAGAAGCGCGTCGAGGCGCTGCGCCTTTCGGATGCCTTCCGCGCTCGCGTGATCGATACGACGCATTCCTCCTTCGTCTTCGAGGTGACGGGGGCGCCGGACAAGATCGACGCTTTTATCGGGCTGATGCGCCCGCTTGGACTGGTTGACGTTTCGCGGACAGGTGTGGTGGCAATCGCCCGCGGTCCAGAAGCGATGTGATTTAAAGACGAACCGAAGGAATAAAAGCCATGCGCGTTTATTACGACCGCGACGCAGACGTGAACCTGATCAAGGGCAAGAAAGTCGCCATCATCGGCTATGGCAGCCAGGGCCATGCCCATGCGCTGAACCTGCGCGATAGCGGCGTGAAGGAAGTCGCTGTGGCGCTCCGTGCCGGTTCATCCTCGGCGAAGAAGGCGGAAGGCGAGGGCCTCAAGGTCATGACCGTTGCCGACGCCGCGAAGTGGGCCGACGTCCTCATGATGCTGACGCCGGACGAGCTGCAGTCCGACATCTATTATGCCGACCTGCACGACAACATGAAGCCGGGTGCGGCGCTTCTCTTCGCACATGGCCTCAGCATCCATTTCAACCTGATCGAGCCGCGCAAGGACATCGACGTCCTCATGGTCGCGCCCAAGGGCCCCGGTCACACGGTGCGTTCGGAATACAAGCGCGGCGGCGGCGTACCATGCCTCATCGCCGTCCATCAGGATGCGACGGGCAACGCCCATGACGTCGGCCTTTCCTACGCCTCCGCCAATGGCGGCGGCCGCGCCGGCATCATCGAGACGACTTTCCGCGAAGAATGCGAGACGGACCTCTTCGGCGAGCAGGTCGTGCTTTGCGGCGGTCTGGTTGAGCTCATCCGCGCCGGTTTCGAAACGCTCACCGAAGCGGGCTATGCCCCGGAGATGGCCTATTTCGAATGCCTGCACGAAGTGAAGCTGATCGTCGACCTGATCTATGAAGGCGGCATCGCCAACATGAATTACTCGATCTCGAACACGGCCGAGTATGGCGAATACGTCACCGGCCCGCGCATCATCACCTCGGAAACCAAGGCCGAGATGAAGCGCGTGCTGAACGACATTCAGTCCGGCAAGTTCACGCGCGACTGGATGCTCGAAAACAAGGTCAACCAGACGAGCTTCAAGGCGACGCGCGCCCATGCGGCGGCGCATCCGATTGAAGAAGTCGGTGCGCGCCTTCGCGAGATGATGCCGTGGATTTCGGCGAACAAACTCGTAGACAAGGACAAGAACTGACGCGATCTCGCGAACAGCCCTTCGTTACATGGGCCCCCCGCGCAGATCGCGCGGGGGGCCTTTTCTTTTGGGAGAGGTCTCATGCCTCCATCATTCGCACCCCACGGCGCCGCCATCGCCTTCCTGCATACGACGGCGCTCCATATCGAAAGTTTCGAGCGCCTGCGTGATGAAATCGCGCCGGGCCTCCGGCTCACCCATGTCGTGCGTGAAGACCTTCTCGCTGCCACCGAGAAGGCGGGCGGCATCACGCCCGCGGTTTCGCTGAAGACGCAGGAGGCGTTGCTGGCGCTGGCCGAGGGCGGGGCGCGCGTCGTCGTCTGCACCTGTTCGACATTGGGAGCGGAAGCCGAACAGGCGGCGGGCGAGGCCGATATCCCGGTCATGCGCATCGACCGCCCGATGGCGGACCGCGCGGTGCGCGAGGGAACGCGCATCGGCATCTGCGCCGCGCTCCGTCCGACGCTTCAGCCCACGCGCGCGCTGATCGAAAGCTCGGCCGCGCGGGCGGGCCGCTATGTCGAGATTCGCGAGTTTCTGTTCGACGATGTCTGGCTCGCCTTTCGCGAAGGCCGCCTCGAGGATTATCACGAAGGCATCGCCGCTCGGCTCGACGAAGCCGCCCGCGAGGTCGACCTGCTGGTGCTTGCACAAGCGTCGATGGCGCCGGCGGCGCGTCTCGCGGGCGTACTCTCCGCCCCCGTTCTCGTCAGCCCTCGTATCGGTTTCACGGAAGCGGCGCGCATCGCGGGCGTGAGAGCGTCCGTGGCGGCGGAATTCTCTTATGTGGCAGTACAATCCGATTGCGATATTATGCCTAATCATGTGGGATGTGCTGGTCCCGATTGATCTGCTTCATTCACTATCTGCAGAGGACTTCATGGCGGGCACGATGGTTGTCTTTGGGGACAGCATAACATTCGGGCACAATGTGACGCCCGGCCGTCAGTACAAGTTCAGAGTTTCGGAAGGTCTGAACCGTCCGATCGTGCATGACTTCGCCGCGAATAATAACTGCGCCGCAGATCAGGCTCAGTTTGGGCTCTCCGTCCCGCCCGAGCCGGATCAGCTTTCGCTCATCATGGTCGGTTTGAACGACGCACGGATCTATGGCGATGATCGCGTCCTTCAGCACTGCTATGAGCGGTTTCTACGACGCCTGATTGCGGATCGCTTTCTGGCTCGTCGTGTCGTCGCCCGCGATGGGATCATGCAAAAAGCGGGATATTGGTGGGATGTCGAGGCGAACAGCATCGGCATGACGAGTGAGGAAGGCGGTGCATCGGCCCGAACCGAGGTCTCAGGGCGCTCGATATACATCGGGCACATCATTCAGGATCATCCCGCCTCCAGGGGCGTTGCCGATATTTATGTGGATGGTGTGAAGACGGGAACTGTTTCCAGCGATGGAACCGCTGGTTGCACAACAGCGCAGGGCCTTTCTTATGGACCGGCGCTTACCCGCTTTGACGGGTTTGCCGACGGCTCGCACGAGGTGGAAGTGCGTGTTGTGACGCCCGGTGCGCGTTTTCGCTTGGATTATGTCGCGGGTAGCGACCAACCCGATGGTCCGGCTGTTCTACTATCCGATATCGTGCGGCTGGCGGAGCGGGGCTATGACCGGCATGGCTATGACAAGTACGGCCGGAGAGATGAGCGTATTGCTGCCTACAACACCATTGTAGCTAAGGTTGCGGAAGAGTTTCTGCGGGATGGTTTCGATATCCAACTTGTAGGTGTTCATGCGAGCATGGATCCAAATGTTGATGCGCCGGACGGCATTCATCCGGGAGATGACGCCCAAGCGAAACTGGCAGAGTGCTTTCTGGAAGCGGCACGTCAGTAGGAGAAGGTTTCCATATCCGCGCGAAAATGCTTTTCAACGATCCGTCGCAGTTCAACATCTGTCTCGATGGAGCGCAGCAGGTCATCTTGCGCTCTTCCCTTGTTGACGCGCTCTAGCTCTATTGGCGGAAGCTCCAACGCGTCGGTCAATTTGCGGAAGTCGGCGGATATATTTTCGTGTCGGATGATGAAGTCGGGCGTACGAATTGCGCCGTCCAGCTTCAGGAAGTCGCTCGTGGGAACGATGTCATTGAGGAAGGAGATGAACTTGCTTCGGTTCCATTCCGGTTCGGTCGGCACCCATTGCCCGCGTCTCTTTTTCATCCACCGGTGTGGAGAGAAATAGAAGGAAATAGCCCGCTTGAAAGGATGGCGAACACTGATCGCCAGCCGGTAGGCGGAAACGTCGATCCTCTCCGCATATTGGGCAAGGGTCGCGTGCTTGTGCGGCGTGGCATCTCCTCTTACATCGAAGCGGTCCTTGCCGTCCTGATGCCCAATCAGGGCCTTCTCGTCGTCCGAATATGGAAAGAGGGCAGCTTGAATGGCGTTGCCGCCTGTTTTGGGAACATGCAGATAGATCAGATTGAAGCGCTGGAAATGCATCGGGTCCCCGTGATCAATGTAGCTCTCGCCTCCCTCCTCCCCCCAGTGTGCGGATGAAGAGCAGAGTGAGGTGACAATATCTTCTCATCGGTTCAATCGGAAGCAAATCGGGCGGGCGTATTGATACGCCGACAAGAGGTGGCTCAACCCACTTCCATGCCGTATTTCTTCGCCTGATCCTCAATGAAGACATCGATTTCGTCGAGCAGTGCCTCCCATGCGGCGTCCGTTTCCGCGCTCCACGCCGTGCCCATGATCTCGCTGAATGTTTCCTTCATGGTGCGGAAGAATGTCGCGAAGACGGCGGGCGGTACGCCGAAGCCGGAATGGTTGGTGAGTTCGCTCTGGATGAGCGTGCGCGCATAGGTGCGGGGACCCAGCAAATCGAACACGCAGTCGAGTGCTTCGGCCAGCATATGACCTTTCGCGCTGCTGTCCCTGTCGAGAATGAAGAGCGGCTCCATGTCCGGTTCCTCGGCAAAGAGCCGCGCATAAACGCGATCCGTCGGATCGCCCGCAACTTCCGCCACGCGTTCGATTGATATTTCGATGATTTGCTTTTGTTCCGCCGTCAGGCTCATGCTGGGTTCCTCCTGCCCTTCTTGTTTTAAGAAGGATTACACCACCGATGCCGCGCCGGCGGAAGCAGGGGGGGTCGGACATATTGGCGCATGAGGCAGGGCGCGCACAGCCGTAGAAGGGGGCTGCGTCAGCCGTAGAGCATCCCGTGCCAGCCCTCGCGGTCGAAGGGGGACCATTCGCCTTCCGGCTGGGCGAGGCGGTCCGCGATGGCCCAGAGTACCAGCGGGTTGAAGCCCATGCCGATATGCGTTGCGGGGACTTCGATGTTTTCGGTTTCGTCCGCTTCCATCTCGCGGCAGGCCTCCCATGAGACGATGCCGTCGCTCCTTGAATAGACGGAGGTGCAGGGAACGGGCGGGGGAATGCGGCGCCGCGCGGCGTCGTCGGGCTTGCGGCTGCCGTCCATCGACAGGTCCGAACCGAAGGGGCTCCCCAGCGTCACCACCTGGCGCACGGCATGGGGCATTTCCCGCGCCAGCTCACGGGCGAAAATGCCGCCAAGGCTCCAGCCGACAATGCTGATGCGCCGATCGTAGCGTTCGTGAAGTTCGCTCAGGCGGACGCGCAGCTTCTCGTGCAGTGCCCGGCTCGGACCCCAGTTGTGGCCCTGCTTCCAGGGATGGGCGACATAGCCGAGTTCTTCGAGATAGCGGCGGATGACGACGGTCGATTCATCGCCCGTCAGTACGCCGGGCAGCACGAGAACGGCGTGCCCGTCGCCACGCGGTGCGGAGAGAAGTGCGGGAATCGCGGGCGCCAGCGCGCCCAGTTCCGCGAAAACGCGAAGCTCGCCGAGGCGCGAAAGCCAGCCCGGTTCGCGGGATTGCGTCTCATCGTCGCGAAAGTCGCCCCAACTGTCGATGGTATAAGCCATGCGCCGCCTCTTGCCTTGTTGGCGGCTATTATACTGCATTGCAGCATAAAAGGGGTGTAATTTTCCGCGACGCTTGAAACAGCCCGTGCCGTCAGCCTTCCAGCCGGCATCCCCTTTTCTCCAGAATCGGCCGCATCTTGCGGAAGGCGGCCGCGTTCCGGTTCAGCGGAATGCCGGGATGCAGGTGATGGATGATGTGATGTTCCATTCCCAGCGAAACGATATTGCCGAACCAGCGGTGAAAATGGCGCGTATTGCGGTAGCGGCCCTGCTCATTCATCGGGTGATGGGGAAACCAGCTCAGGAAGAGCGAGATGTAGCTCATCCCGATGTGTCGCGGCAGCCACCACAGAAGGGCGGCCTCGATTGCATATCCGCCCCATGCGAGCGCGGTGAGAATGGCCCAGAAGCTCAGCGTCTGCACTGCGGCCTCCGCCATCGCGCGCTTTGCCGTTTCGTCGCCGGCTTCCGCCTTGGCGCGCAGCAGCACGAGATATGAATTCGGTTTGCCGAACTGGCGCCGCTTGATGTTGGTGAGGATTGCCTGCCATCCGTTCGCGGCCTTCACGCCATAGTCCGGGTCGCGTTCGGGATCGTTCGTATAGGTGTGGTGATCCATATGCGTGATGCGCGCTGTCTTGAAGGGCAGCACCAGTGGGATGGTCGAGACATAGCCGATAAGTTCGTTGAGCCAGCGCAAGGGTTCGCCGCTCTTGGCATAGTTCGAATGTTGCGCCTCATGCGAGGGCAGGTAGCAGAGCACGACATTGAGTGTCGCGAGCGGAAAGGCAATCCAGAGCGATAGCGTCCCCGTCATGACGAGCGGCCAGAGAGCCAGCCAGCAGACGAGATTGCCAAGTCCCCATATCGCCATGAAAACCGGGAAGGGCCCGATATATTCTCGCGCGATGGTCAGTTCCTCACGCGCGAGCTCGCGGTCGCTCTTTTCTCCCACAGGCGCGGCAGTGCCGGGTTCGCTCACGGCAATGTTCATACCCAGCTCCCGCGATATTTGGCGATGAGGCCCGCCAGCGTTCCGATGGCAAGTCCGGTTGCAATGGAGGGCAGGCCGAAGGGCGGGGCGATGTGCAGCGCTTCCATCGACTGCGCGATCAGCGGTGCCAGGAAGCCGATGCCGAAAAGAACCGGCCCCCAGGGGCCGATAGCCTGCAAGAGCTTGCCTATCATTTATTCTTCCTCTTGTTCCTGTCGTTTCCGTTCCGGCTCTTCTGCGGCGCGGCGGGGTCGATGATGAGACGTACCATGCGTTCGATGAAGGCATCGCGCTCCGGCCCGCCGGGAAGGCGCTCCTGCATCGGATCGCCGAGCATCGCGGCAATGCCACGCACGGTCGCGGTGCTGAAGATCACGATGTCTTCCACATCCTCGTCTGGGAGCCATCCGGCGTCCTGCGCCTTGCGCGCGGCGTCGGTGATAATCCGGTGCCAGCTCTCTCTCGACTGGCGCAGTTCTTCATCGGCTTCGGCGGCAACTTCGGGATGCGTAATCGTCCGGTAATAGGCGGGGAATTCGAGCGAGAAACGGACATAGGCCTGCCCCAGCGCATTGTAGCGCACCAGCGGGTCGGTGCCCGCTGCGTCGGCTGCGGCCAGCACATAGGCGAGAAGCCGGTGGTTGCCCTCCGTCGCCAGCGCGCGCAGGAGGTCCGCCCTGTCCTTGAAGTGGCGGGCAGGCGCGGCATGCGACACGCCGATATCGCGGGCCAGCGCGCGCAGGCTCAGCGCTTCAATGCCTTCCTCCGCTATGACGGCCGCTGCGCGGTCGAGCAGAACTTTCCGCAGATTGCCGTGATGATAAGTCATGCCCGGTCCAAAGTTGTCACCGACAACATATGATCTGACATGCCGATGTTGTCAATGGCAACTTTAACCCAGGCGGGAGGGGTGCCGGGGATCTGTCAGTGCCGGTGCTCGCCTTCAAGCGTGTGATCGGGACAGCCCTCCTGCTCGATCTGCACGGTCGCATGGCCGATGCCGAATTTCTCGGCAAGCCGCGTCTTGATCTCGCCGAGTGCCTTGTCCGCATCGGTTCCGGGCGTCAGTTGCGCGTGAAGCGTCGCCACCGCGCGGCCCGTGCCGAGCGACCATGCATGAACGTGATGCACATTGCACACTCCGCCCACATTGCCGAGAAGGTCGTCGGCAATCTTTGCGCCATCTGCGCCTTCGGGCGTTCCTTCCATCAATATGTGGGCGCTTTCGCGCGTGATGCCGACGGCGCTTTTCAGGATCAGCAGCGCCACGAGTAAGGAGAGGATCGGGTCGGCAATGGTCATGCCTGTTGTCATGATGATGAGGGCAGCCGCAATTGCGGCGACCGAGCCCAGCATGTCGCCCATGACGTGAAGCGCCGCGCCGCGCATGTTGAGGCTGTCTTCGCCGCCATGCAGCAGCTTGAAGGCGACGATATTGACGAGAAGGCCTGCCGCCGCGATGGCGAGCATGGGCAGGCCCATCACCGGTGCGGGCTCCATGATGCGGCCCACGGCCTCGACCGCGATCCAGGCGACGACGCCGATCATCACGATGCCGTTTGCGAAAGCGGCGAGAATTTCTGCGCGCGCATAGCCGTAGGAGCGGGCGCGGTCCGCCGGGCGGCGCGCCAGCCTCGTGGCGATGAAGGCAAGCATCAGCGCGCCCGTATCTGTCAGCATGTGGCCTGCATCGGCGATGAGCGCGAGCGAGCCCGAAAAGATGCCGCCCGCCGCTTCGAGGAACATGAAGCCGCCCGTCAGCCACATGGCGAACATCACGCGCCTCTCGTTTCCCATTCCGTGCTCATGCCCGTGCCCGTGCCCATGCCCGTGTCCATGTGCGTGGCCATGGACACGGGCATGGGCACGGGCATGGGAATGATTGTGCTGATGTGCGCTCATCTTGTTTTCTTTCGCCCCTCCCGCAGGGGGAGGAGGGTAAGAGGCATACGGACTATCATTCCGCATCCTCGTTCACATGCGCGATCATGTCGGCGATGACATGCGCCACGTGCTGATCGTGGATCATGTAGAAGATCTGTTTGCCGCGCCGGTCGGCAGTGACAAGGCGGGCGGCGCGCAGCAGCCGCAGGTGATGGCTTACCAGCGAGACGGAGAGGCCAAGCCGCTCGGCGATATCGCTCACGGGAACCGGCCCCTCCAGCGTCGCGATGACGATACGAAGCCTGCTCGGGTCGCCCAGCATCTTGAACATGTCCGCCAGTTCACAGGTCTTGTCCTCGCGCAGCGCGGGGGCAGGGGCCCTGCCTGCGGATTTGAGGGTGACGGCTTTCGGGGCGGCGCTCATATCAATCCGATCAATTGAACAATTGTTCAATTGTTATCAAGAAGAAAAAGGAAGAGCAAATTCTTTTGTCGTCATTGCGAGGAACGGCAAAGCCGTGACGCGGCAATCCAGGGGCGGCCAACACCGGGCAAGCAGTCCTGGATTGCGTCGTTCCCTTGCGGTCGCTCGCAATGCCGGAGAAAAAGAGCGGCATGATCTCGCGAGAGAGAGCCGAGGAGGCGTGTCACATCCTCGCCCCAATGTGCTAAACCCGCCGCCAACCAAACTTCGGAGGCCCCATGCGCATCGGTACGCCGCTTTCCCCATCCGCATTCCGCGTCATGCTTCTCGGCTCGGGCGAGCTCGGCAAGGAAGTTGCGATCGAGCTGCAACGGTTCGGCGTCGAAGTGATCGCGGTCGACCGCTATGAAAACGCGCCCGCGCATCAGGTGGCGCATCGTTCGCATGTGATTGCGATGACGGATGCAAAGGCGCTTCGTGCGCTGGTCGAGAAGGAGCGTCCCCATCTCATTGTGCCGGAGATCGAGGCCATCGCGACGGACGAGCTTGCGCGTATCGAGGCGGACGGTCTCGCCGAGGTCATCCCGACCGCGCGGGCGACGCAACTCACCATGAACCGGGAGGGCATCCGCCGTCTTGCCGCCGAGGAGCTTGGCCTGCCGGTCTCTCCCTATGCTTTCGCTTCGACCGTCGAAGAACTGAAAGAGGCAATCGCGGCGGGCATCGGTTATCCGTGTTTCGTGAAGCCCGTCATGTCCTCTTCCGGCAAGGGACAGAGCTTCCTGAAAGGACCGGATGACATTCAGCCCGCCTGGGACTATGCGATGGCGGGCGGGCGCGTCGAGGCGCCGCGCATCATCGTCGAGGGGCTGGTCGACTTCGACTATGAGATCACGCAGCTCACTGTCCGTGCGAAGGGCGCGAGCGGCGAGGTCGAGACCTTCTTCTGTGCGCCGGTCGGTCATCGTCAGGTGAAGGGCGATTATGTCGAGAGCTGGCAGCCGCAACAAATGAGCGAGACGGCGCTTGCCCGCTCGCGCGAGATTGCGGGCAAGGTCACGACCGCGCTTGGCGGTCGCGGTATTTTCGGCGTCGAACTTTTCGTGAAGGGCGACGAGGTCTGGTTCTCCGAAGTCAGCCCTCGTCCGCATGACACCGGGCTTGTCACGCTCATTACGCAGTATCAGAGCGAGTTCGCGCTTCATGCCCGCGCGATCCTGGGGCTGCCCGTAACCGTCGACATGATTTCGCCGGGCGCCTCCGCCGTCATTTATGGCGGGCTCGAGGAGAAGGGCATCGCCTTCGAGGGCGTCGACAAGGCGCTTGCGCTTCCGGGCACGGATATCCGTCTTTTCGGCAAGCCCGAATCCTTCGAGCGGCGGCGCATGGGTGTCGCGTTGGCGCGCGCCGGGGGCGTGGACGAGGCGCGCAAGGTTGCAAAGCAGGTTGCCGACAGCGTCGTGCCCGTCTCCGGCGTGAAATAATTTTCGCCGCCGGGGGGGGGCGTAACCGGGGATATCGTTTCTTTCTATATCCGGCTTATCCGGGTCATGGGGGCGGCCTCGATCCTCTTCATGGTCCGTGCGTGGGCCGGCGTGCGGATCGGGCGGGGTGAGGCCTGTCGCTTTATCCTCGGCGAAGGCTTATGTGACGGTTTTGTTACGTTACTGTGACAGTCAGGCCGTTTTATCCTCGCAAGCGGGCGGATTTATCCCCGATTGTTCGCGGTTTTATCCTCGCCAGCCATTGCGTTAATCCCCGTGTAATTTCGCAAATCATGTGTTGCGTTTTCGCATTTAAATAAGCGAGCTGCGTCGCTATTCTGCCAGCTGTCGATCTCTGCCGGAGTCAGGACGGGCCATGAATTGGGACGATTTACGCTTTTTTCTGGCCGTGGCCGGGGCGGGCAGCCTTTCAGGCGCGGGCCAGCAGCTTGGCGTCAACACGACGACCGTCTTGCGCCGCGTGGCCTCCCTCGAAGAAGACCTTGGCGCGCGCCTTTTCGAGCGTGAGCGGACGGGTTATCGCCTGACTGCGGCGGGCGAGAAGCTTGTCGAGACGCTGGAGCCCGTAGATCGGCGGCTTTCCGCGCTTCCTCGGGATTTTGCGGCGGCTGGCGAGGGCGCGGAAGGGACGGTCCGGCTTGCTGCCGGGGAGACCATCGCCGCCTTTCTGCTGGCCGTCGAATTCCCGGCCTTCCGCAAGGAGCATCCCGGTCTGGAGCTGGAAATCCTTACGGACCCGAGGCTTGCGGCCGTCGGGCAGGCGCCGAAGATTGGCAATCCGTTGAAAGACGTGGATATCGCGCTGCGTCTTGCGCGCCCTACACAGGGCGACATGCTGATGCGCAAGCTCGGCGATATGGCCTACGGGCTCTATGCCTCTCCGGCCTATCTCGAAGCGCGTGGAAAACCCTTACATATGCAGGATATCGCGGGGCACGACCTGATCGGCTTTCCGCGCGCCGAAACGCCGCTCGGACCTGTCTGGTGGTTCTCGCGCGCTGAGAAATCGGCGCGAATCACGCTTCGCTCATCGAGTGTTCTGGCGCGTGCGGAAGCGGCGCGGCAAGATCTCGGCCTCACCGCCTTGCCTTGCATGGTGGGCGACGTCGAAGCCGGGGTTCAGCGCGTCTTCGGGCCGGACACGCTCGGCTCGCTCGAGATGTGGCTGCTGACGCGCAACGATCTCGCGCAGCTCGCGCATGTCCGGGCCGTTATGGAATTCGTGGTGGATGCAGTTAAACAGCATCGCTCTCAGCTTGAGGGGCGTGATCACGAGGTGCGCGAACTCATGCCGCAATCTCGCCCAAACCATTGAAAACCCGTTGAAATTCAGTTCAGGCCATTGCCATTGCGCGAGGTTTCAGCGTAAAAATCTTGTGCTGATGCGGGATCGGACAGCCTTAACGCGCCTTTAGTTTCCCGGCCGCTATGGTTAGCGCTGCGTTATCCTTGAGAACCCTTGCCGGGGTCTTCGGGGTAATGTCTGTGTCATTCTGTTTCGTGATTTGCAGGGCAGGCGGTGGGATTTGCGGTCCAGACAAAAGCAGCGCATAGGGCGGGCCGGGAGATGGATTTGCCTCAGTTTCGTCGCAGGTCGTTCGTATGCTGAGAATCAGTAGAGTTCATCCGGCAACCGGTGGCGGGGATTAAGCGGTTGTTGTGCCGTCAGGGGAACAATGAGGGGCAAGAGATACTCCCGCCTTCACATGCGCCAGTGGACGGTTTCCCGACGCGCCTTAACAAAAAGGCCACCTCGCGTGGCGCATTCTTAACTGCCGCCGAAACGCTCGTCGTTTTAGGCGGCGCTCTGTCAAAGGAATAGAACAAACATGCTTTCCGGTCTGCTCGGCATGTTCTCCGCCGATATGGCAATCGACCTCGGCACGGCGAACACCCTGGTCTATGTGAAGGGACGGGGGATCGTTCTGAACGAGCCGTCAGTCGTCGCCATCATTGAAAAAGGCGGCAAGAAGCAGGTTCTCGCTGTCGGCGAAGAAGCAAAGATGATGCTTGGACGCACGCCCGGGAATATCCAGGCGATCCGGCCGATGCGTGACGGGGTCATCGCGGACTTCGAAATCGCCGAAGAGATGATCAAGCATTTTATCCGCAAGGTGCATAACCGCCGGTCTTTTGCGAATCCGCAGATCATCGTTTGCGTACCCTCGGGGTCGACCGCCGTGGAACGCCGTGCCATTCAGGAATCGGCGCTCTCTGCCGGTGCGCGCCGCGTCTATCTCATCGAAGAACCGATGGCTGCCGCGATCGGCGCCGGTCTGCCGGTCACCGAGCCTACGGGTTCAATGGTTGTCGATATCGGTGGCGGCACAACAGAGGTTGCAGTGCTGTCACTCGGCGGCATTGTCTATGCGCGTTCGGTGCGTGTTGGCGGCGATAAAATGGATGAGGCGATCATCGCTTATATCCGTCGGCATCATAATCTGCTCGTTGGTGAAGCGAGTGCGGAGCGCATCAAGAAGGAAGTTGGCTCGGCCGCGATTCCCGCCGATGGCGATGGCATGACCATCGAAATCAAGGGACGCGATCTGATGAACGGTGTGCCGAAGGAAATCGCGATCGGGCAGAAGCAGATTGCCGAAAGCCTTGCCGAACCGGTGGGCGCTATTGTCGAAGCCGTGAAGGTCGCGCTCGAAGCGACGCCACCGGAACTTGCCGCGGACATCGTCGACAAGGGCATCGTGCTGACCGGCGGCGGCGCGCTGCTTACCAATCTCGACCAGGTGCTGCGCGACGAGACAGGCTTGCCCGTCAGTATTGCGGACGATGCGCTTTCCTGCGTTGCGCTCGGCACGGGCAAGGCGCTCGAACACATCAGGACGATGAAGCACGTTCTGTCGTCCGTATATTAGGCGCAGGCAGAAAGGGCTCCTTCACACGGGGCATTGGGCAGGAGCGGGCGGGCCGCAGTAGAGAGCAGTAGTCGTCATGGACCCGAATCGTTCAACGCTGCCCTTTCGTGAATTTTCTCACCGGATTTCGCTCGTCTTCATGCTTACGCTGGCGGCGGCGCTGCTGCTGCTTGGCCGCGCGGAGACTTATGTCTTTGATCGCGCGCGTCAGGTCGTGACCGATCTTGCGGCACCCCTCCTCGAAATTGCCTCGCGTCCGGTTGCCGCTACGCGTCACATCATCGAACGCACCGACGAATATGCCTATGTCTTCGACGAAAACGAGAGGCTGCGCGCGGAGAACGCAAGGCTTCTCGCATGGAAAGAAGAAGCACAGAAGCTGCAGGCCAAGCTCGCACGCTACGAAGCCTTGCTCAATGTGCAGATCGATCCCGCCATCAACTATGCGAGTGGGCGCGTTGTCAGCGACTCCGGCGGTCCTTTTGTCGATACTGTTCTCGTCAATGTAGGCGCGGAAAAGGGTGCGAAGAGCGGTCAGGCTGTGGTCGATACGGACGGTCTTATCGGGCGCATCGTTTCTACGGGGCCAAAGGCAAGCCGTGTCCTTCTTCTTACCGATCTTAACAGCCGTGTTCCCGTCGTCATCGAACCCGCGCACTACAAGGCGGTACTTGCTGGTGACAACACGAATTGGCCAAAGCTCGAATACCTTGCCTCGCAAAGTGCGATATCTCCGGGGGATCGTGTCGTCACATCGGGCGATGGTGGACTTATTCCGCCGGGACTGCCCGTCGGCCTCGTTATCCAGACGAGTTCGGGAGAGCTTCGCGTGCAAACTTTTTCGGATCGCGGACGTCTCGATTTTGTGCGGGTGCTGCAATACGAGTTTCCCTCGAAGGTGAAGCGTCAGGATCCTCCGGAAGTTCTGGGCGGGCCTGTGGAGGGCGAGGCGGCTGAAGCCGACGCCGCGGCCCCACCGGTTTCTGCTGCTCAAGCGGCGAGAGAGTGACGCACATGGCAAAGCTTGAACCATATTCCCCGACACCTGCGGCCCGTGCAGGGCGTATCGTAATGACGGTAATGCCATTCGCGATGGGGCTTGCCTGTGTCCTTCTCGCTTTCGTGCCGTTCGGGCGCATTTTCGGATCAGCCCTTACGCCCGCCTTTCCGCTCATGGCAATTTATTATTGGGCTGTCGTGAAGCCGGAGATGTTTCCGCCCGTCGCGGTGCTTGCCGTTGGTCTCATGTTCGACCTCCTCTCGGGTGGTGCCATCGGTCTGTGGGCCTTGGTCTATGTCGTCACTTATGCGGTCGTGATCAGTCAGCGCATGCTGCTTGTGAACGCGCCGTTCTCGGCCTTCTGGATCGGGTTTCTTGCGACGGCTGTCTTTGCAGGCTTCCTCGCCTGGGTTATTGTTTCCGTCATTCACGGTATCTTTGTGCCGCCGAGCTCGGTTGTTCGGCACATGGCGGTTACCGTGGCGGTCTTTCCCATCTTTGCCATGCTGTTTGGACGCATTCAGACGCGCGTCCTTCAGGGCGGTTAGGGACGTGAGGGGAGGCGCATGCAGATAAGCGGAAGGGACAGCAACAGGTACCAGACCTTTACGCGGCGGGCAGCGCTCCTTGCCGGTGCGCAGGGTATTGCCTTCGTCGTTCTTGCAGGCCGCATGTACTATTTGCAGGTGCTGAAGACTGACCAGTACCGGATGCTTGCGGAAGAAAATCGCGTAAGCATGCGTCTTCTGGCACCGCTGCGCGGTAACATCGTTGACCGTTTCGGCCGTACGCTTGCTTCGAACCGTCAGAACTATCGCGCCATGCTGATCTCCGAGCAGACACCGGATGTCGAGGCAACGCTCGCGCGGTTTTCCCGCATCGTCGAAATCGACAGCTTCACGAAGAAGCGCATTCTGCGCGATATTGCGCGCTCGCCGCGTTTCATGCCGGTCACCGTCGCGGAAGACCTTTCCTGGGATCAGTTTGCGCAAGTCAATATCAACGAACCGGACCTCGCCGGCATCCTGCCGGATGTCGGTGAGACGCGCGACTATCCCTATGGCGAGGAGCTTGCGCATGTGCTGGGCTATGTCGCAGCCGTATCGGAGAAGGATCTCGCTGCGGCAGGAGGGG
>CXWF01009388.1_pt1 | contig 38228 bp, 34 predicted proteins | sample 468421 | NCBI WGS metagenome assembly CXWF01 (sample SAMEA2620812, study PRJEB7988) | marine metagenome | biome: marine biome (ENVO:00000447); feature: surface water layer (ENVO:00002042); material: "saline water (ENVO:00002010), including plankton (ENVO:xxxxxxxx)" | depth 5 m
CGCGATCAGAGCTGGTCCATCACCTCGTCGGACGCCTCGAAGTTCGTCGTCACGCGTTGCACGTCATCGTCATCTTCGAGCGCGTCGATCAGCTTCATGAGCTTCTGCATCGACTCGAGGTCCATTTCGGTGGTCGTCGTGGGCTTCCAGATCAGCTTGGTCGACTCGGATTCACCGAGTTCGCTCTCCAGCACACCCGACACGTCGTTGAGGTCGGTGTCAGCGCAATATATCACATGCCCGTCCTCCGAGCTCTCCACATCCTCCGCGCCCGCCTCGATCGCGGCCATCATCACGGTGTCCGCATCCCCGACGGAAGCCGGATAGACGACCTCGCCCTTGCGCTCGAACATGAAGCCGACCGATCCGGTCTCGCCCAGGTTTCCGCCGTTCTTGGAAAAGGTCGAGCGCACGTTCGACGCGGTCCGGTTTCGGTTGTCGGTCATCGCCTCGACGATCACCGCAACGCCATTGGGGCCGTAGCCCTCATAGCGGATCTCCTCGAAATCCTCGCCATCGCCCGCCTGCGATTTCTTGATCGCGCGGTCGATCACGTCCTTGGGGACGGAGTTAGACTTGGCTTCCTTGACGGAAAGCCGCAGGCGCGGGTTCTTGTCCGGGTCCGGGTCGCCCATCTTGGCGGCCACGGTGATTTCCTTGGCAAGCTTCGAGAACAGCTTCGAGCGCGCGGCGTCCTGCCGTCCCTTGCGGTGCTGGATATTCGCCCATTTTGAGTGACCGGCCATGCATGCCTCCATGCGTATTCATTGCGTCGCGCCTCTATATGTCACCGCGCGGGGGGCTCGCAAGCCCGTGTCCCGGCTTCTTCGTTCCCCAAATACTTCGGGAGGTCCGGAGGGCTGGCCCTCCGGTCCCGTCCCGGCCACGCGCCCTGTCGTTGCGAATGGGGCGCGTCGATGACACGGGCCGGCCGAGCGAAGCGAGGCCCCGCCGCGACGGGGCGCAGCCCCGGCGCAAACCCTCAGCCGCGCTCGTCCTTGGGCGATCCCATGACCACATGGGTGACGATCTGGTTCACCCCGTCCACGGTGCCCAGCCGGTCGGTGTGAAAGGTCTTGTAGGCCGCGAGGTCGGCGCATTCCACCCGAAGCAGGTATTCCACCGTGCCGGTGATGTTGTGACACTCCCGCACCTCGGGGCTCGCGATCATCGCCTGTTCGAACCGGCTCTGGGCGGTCTTGGTATGCGCGGACAGACCCACGGTGAGATAGGCCACGAAGCCGGCGCCCAGCTTGGCAGGGTCGGTCACGGCGCGGTATCCCCGGATCACGCCGGCGGCTTCGAGCGCCTGCACCCGGCGCAGGCAGGCCGAGGGCGACAGCCCGACTCGCTCCGCAAGCTGCGTGTTGGCCATGCGCCCGTCCCGGCGCAGCTCTTGCAATATTCGTTGGTCAATTCTGTCCATGACCGTGAATAGCTGCACCGAAAAGCCGATCGCAACACCAATTCGCAACCAATAGCGGCGAATGGGATGAAATACTTGCGCCATGACAGCGCAACTCCTCATCGCCCTTGTGGGCTTCGCCGCCGTGTCCTCGCTCACGCCGGGACCGAACAACCTGATGCTCATGGCATCCGGCGCGAACTTCGGCTTCCGGCGCACCGTGCCGCATATGCTCGGGGTCGGCATCGGGTTCACCGTGATGATCGTGCTGGTCGGTGCCGGGCTGATGGCCGTGTTCGACCGGGTGCCCGAACTGCACACCGTGCTCAAGGTCGTCGCGGTGCTCTACCTCGGCTGGCTCGCGTGGAAGATCGCCCATGCCGCCGCCCCCGGCGCGACAGGGGCCAAGGCCGCGCCCATGACCTTCCTTCAGGCCGCCGCCTTCCAGTGGGCCAACCCGAAGGCGTGGTCGATGGCGTTGACCGCCATTGCGGCCTATGCGCCGGATCGTTCGCTCCTCGCCGTGGTGTCGGTCGCGCTGGTCTTCGGTGCGGTGAACCTGCCCTCGGTCTCGGTCTGGACGGTGCTGGGCGGGCGCGTGCGGCTTTGGCTCACGGACGCCCGGCGGCTGACCGTGTTCAACTGGACCATGGCCGGTCTTCTTGTCGCCTCGCTGATCCCCGTCGTTCTCGCGTGACCTGCCGCGCCCAAGGCGCTAAGCCTTTGGCATGACGTTGGATCAGACAATTCTGTTCGCGCTGTTCGGCGGGGTGTTCGCCCTGCTGTTGTGGGGACGGATCCGGTATGACGTGATCGCGTTCGGTGCCCTGATCCTCGGCGCCCTCATCGGCGTGGTGCCGAAGGAGGACGTGTTTTCCGGCTTCGGCCACCCGGCCACTCTGATTGTCGCGCTGGTGCTGATCGTGTCGGCGGGGCTCGTGCGTTCCGGCGCGGTGTTCCTCATCACCCGGACGCTCGTGGACAGTTCGCGCAAGCTGGGCGCGCATATCGCGATCATGGGGGCCATCGGCGGGGTCCTGTCGGCTTTCATGAACAATGTGGCCGCGCTGGCGCTGCTCATGCCCGTCGACATCCAGACCGCGCGCAAGGCCGGTCGCGCGCCGGGGCTGAGCCTCATGCCGCTCTCTTTCGCGACGATACTCGGTGGCATGGCGACGCTCATCGGCACGCCCCCCAACATCATCATCGCCTCGATCCGGGGCGAGAGCCTGGGAGAGCCGTTTCGCATGTTCGACTTCGCCCCGGTGGGCGCGCTCACCGCGCTCGTGGGCCTCGTCTTAGTGTCCTTCGTCGGGTGGCGCTTCATCCCGCGGGCCGAGGAGGGCGGGGCGGCCATCGACCCGATGGAGGATTACTCGGACTACACCGCCGAACTCGTCGTGCCGGAGGAGGCCAAGCTCGTCGGACAGCGGGTGGAAGAGATCTATGAGGCCGCCGAAAGCGCGGATGTCGTGATCCTCGGCCTGATCCGGGACGGCAAGCGCAAGTACGGCAACCAGCGCACGACGCGGATCGAGGCGGGCGATACGCTCGTTCTGGAAGCCACGCCCGAGGCGCTGGATGAATTCCGGGCTGCCCAGTCGCTGAAGTTCGCCGACACCAAGCGAGAGGAACGGCTGCGGGCGGACGGTGCGGGGCTGGCCAAGATCGAGGTGGTCGTGACAGACGACAGCCGGATCAACGGCAAGACGGCGCAGGCCATCGGCCTGAACTGGCGGCGTCAGGCGGTGCTTCTGGGCATCCGCCGGTCGGGCAAGAAATTCCGCTCCCAGATCGCCAAGACCCCGGTGAAGTCGGGTGATATCCTGCTGCTGCTCGTGCCCTCGGGGCAGGAGTCGGCGGTGACCGAATGGCTGGGCGCGCTGCCCCTCGCTCAACGGGGCCTTGCCGTCACGCAGGAGCGCAAGGTGTGGCTCGCCATCGGCCTGTTCGCGTTTGCCGTGGCGGTGGCGAGCTTTGGCTGGGTCTATCTGCCGGTCGCGCTGGGCGCGGTCGTGGCGCTTTATGTCCTCACGGGGATCGTGCCTTTGTCCGAGGTCTATGACCACGTCGAATGGCCGGTAGTCGTGCTACTGGGCTCCATGATCCCGCTGGGTGCCGCGCTGGAGACAGCCGGAGGTACGCAGCTTATCGCGGGCGGGCTTGTCTCGCTCACCGAGGGGCTGCCCGCCTGGGCGGTGCTGACCATCCTCATGGTCGTGACGATGAGCTTGTCGGATGTGCTCAACAACACCGCCACCGCCATCGTGGCCGCGCCGGTGGGCATCCAGATGGCGCAGGTCATGGACAAGAACCCGGACCCCTTCCTTATGGCCGTGGCGGTCGCGGCGTCCTGCGCCTTTCTCACCCCCATCGGGCACAAGAACAACACGCTGATCCTCGGCCCCGGCGGTTACCGGTTCGGGGATTACTGGCGCATGGGCCTGCCGCTCGAGGCGATCGTGGTGGCCGTGTCCATCCCGCTCATCCTGATCTTCTGGCCGATGTAGGGGGTGCGTATGGGCTACGCCGAGCTTGTCGATGAAATCCTGGGACGCGGCACCCTGACACTCACGCCGGAAGAAGCGAAGGTGCTGGAAACGGCGCCGAGCGACTACCTCCCCGCCCAACGCATCCTCGGGGCCCATGCCTTCAATACCGGCGATACCGCGCGGGCGGTTGAGATCACGGGGTCGGTCTACCGGCTCGACCCGAACCGTGAGAACGCGTCCAACCACATCTCGGCGCTCACCCGTGCCGGTGCGGTGGAGGAGGCGCTGGCGGTTGCGGGCGACCCCGACACGCCGATCCCCGACGTGCTCAGGGCAAGCTATTTGTCCGAGTTGAACGGGCGGCGCGGCAATATCGAGGAAAACCGGCGCTGGTCGATCCGGGCGCTGGAGCTGAAGGAGGCCGAAGCGCGCGTCCTGACCGACCGGGCCGCGCCTGTGCTGCACAGCTTCAACCCCGAGACGCCGGAGCGCAACGTGCTGTCCTATTCCCTGTGGGGGTCCGGCGCGCGTTACATCGAGGGGGCGATCCGCAACGCCATTGTCGCGCGCTATGTCTACCCGGGCTGGACGCCCCGGTTCTACATCGACGACACGGTGCCGGAGGAGGCCAAGGCCGAGCTTCGGGCGAACGGGGCGCAGCTTCGGCTCGTCCCGCAACTGCCCGCGAACCGCTATGGCCTGTTCTGGCGCTTCCTCGTGGAGGACGACAAGAACGTGGACATCTACGTCGTGCGTGACGCCGACAGCGTGCCGAGTGTGCGCGAGCGGGTGGCGGTTCAGGACTGGCTGAACTCCGGCCAGCCGTTCCATGTCATGCGCGATTTCCTGACCCATTCCGAACTGGTGCTCGCCGGTCTCTGGGGCGCGCATCGCGGCAACATTCCCCGGATGGGCAAGCGCATCCTCGACTTCGCCAAATCGCGCGAGAAGGTTCTGAACTCGCGCGTTGACGATCAGCTGTTCCTGCGGCGCGAGGTCTGGCCGTGGATGCGGGACCGGGTGTTCGTGCAGGACAGCGCCTTCGGCTACGGGGAAAGTGCGCCGTTCGATCCCGACTACACGCTGCCCGGGCGGATGCATGTGGGGCAGGACGACTTCGCCCATCGTCGGGCGCAGGCCGAGATGCGTGCTGCGCGCGCGGCGGGCTACACCGTGCGCACCAAGGGCGAGGGCGGTTGACCACCGTCTTGTGAATGGACAGCGCGGCGGGCGGGCGCACATGCTGACGGGATGAAACGCTTCCCGTTCCTCGCCGCCGCCGTCCTTTCCGCCACCACCGCGCGTGCCGAGCCGCTTCTCGTGGACCTCGAACTCGCGTTGATGGTCGATGTGTCGCGGTCGGTCAGCTATGACGAACTGGAAATCCAGCGCCGGGGCTATGCCGCCGCGCTGCGGTCCGAGGCGCTGGCCGATGCGGTCGCCTCGGGCGCGATGGGCCGCATCGCGATCACCTATGTCGAATGGGCGGGGAGCCAGCGGGTCATCGTACCGTGGCAGCTGGTCGAAACGGGCGACGACCTCGCCACCTTTGCCGACGCGCTGTCGCTGACGTTCAATCCCACGATGCGTCGCACCTCGATCTCCGAGGCGCTGGCCTTTGCCACGGCCTCGCTAAATTCCAATGACTTCGATGGTATCCGGCGGGTGATCGATGTCTCGGGCGACGGGCCGAACAATCAGGGCCGGGGCGTGGAGCGCATGCGGGACGAGACCGTGGCGCAGGGGATCGTCATCAACGGCCTGCCGCTTCTGACCGAGGACGGGCTGTGGAGCCAATGGAGCATCGACGACCTCGACGTCTACTACCGCGACTGCGTGATCGGTGGGCCGGGGGCCTTTGTCGTTCCGGTGCTCGGGTGGGAGGATTTCGCGGACGCCGTGTTGCAGAAGCTGGTGATGGAAGTGTTCATCGGGTCCGCGCCGCCCGAAGAGCAGATCATCCCGGTGCAATACGAGGCGGGCGGCAGCTACGACTGTTTCATCGGGGAAAAGATGTGGGAGCAACGTTCGCGGGACTGGAACATGCCGTAACGAGATCGGGCCGGGCGTATGCCCGGCCCGTCACAGTCGTCTCCCGGTGACGCTTTACTTGCGCGCGGCACGGATGAGTTTGAGGATATCCTTGGCCGCCTCGGGAATGTTCGTCCCCGGTCCGAAGATCGCCTTCACCCCTGCTTTCTTGAGGAACTCATAGTCCTGCTGCGGGATCACGCCGCCGCAGATCACGATGATGTCGCCCGCGTCCTGCGCCTTCAGTGCCTCGATCAGCTTGGGTGCGAGCGTCTTGTGCCCGGCCGCCTGTGACGAGATGCCGACAACGTGGACGTCATTGTCCACCGCGTCCTGCGCGGCCTCGTCTGGAGTCTGGAACAGCGGGCCAACGTCGACGTCGAAGCCGATATCGGCAAAAGCGGTCGCGATGACCTTGGCGCCCCGGTCGTGGCCGTCCTGACCCATTTTCACGACGAGCATCCGGGGGCGGCGGCCCTCTTCTTCGGCGAAGGCTTCCACGTCTTTCTGGATCGCAGCGAAACCCTCGTCGCCCTCGTAGGCGGCACCATAGACACCGGCGAGCGTTTTGACTTCCGCGCGGTGGCGGCCGAATTCCTTTTCCATCGCCATGGAGATTTCTCCGACTGTGGCCCGGGCCCGGGCGGCTTCCACCGCGGCTTCGAGCAGGTTGCCGCCTTGCGTCGTGCGGCGGGTGAGTTCGTCCAGCGCCGCGTCGCAGGCGGCCTGATCGCGGCTCGCGCGGATGCGTTCCAGCGCCTTCACCTGACCGTCGCGCACGCGCACGTTGTCGACGTCCAGAATGTCGATCGGGTCCTCGTGGTCCTTGCGGTACTTGTTGACCCCGACGATGACCTCGTCGCCCCGGTCGATGTCGGCTTGGCGCCGCGCCGCAGTTTCCTCGATCCGAAGCTTGGGCATGCCGGAAGCCACGGCCTTGGTCATGCCGCCCATCTCGTCGATCTCTCGGATGAGGTCCCAGGCTTTTTCGGCCAGCTCATGTGTGAGGCTTTCGACGTAGTAGGAGCCAGCCAGCGGGTCCACCACGTTGGTGATTCCGGTCTCTTCCTGAAGGATGAGCTGCGTGTTGCGCGCGATCCGGGCCGAGAACTCGGTGGGCAGCGCGATGGCTTCGTCAAGCGCGTTGGTGTGCAGGCTCTGCGTGCCGCCGAGTGCTGCCGACATGGCCTCATATGCTGTGCGCACCACGTTGTTGTAAGGGTCCTGCTCTTGCAGAGACACGCCCGAGGTCTGGCAGTGGGTGCGCAGCATCTTGGAGCGTTCCTGCTTGGCCCCGACCTCTTCCATGATGCGATACCACAGGAGCCGGGCGGCGCGCAGCTTGGCGGCCTCCATGAAGAAGTTCATGCCGATGGCGAAGAAGAACGACAGGCGACCGGCAAAACGGTCCACGTCCATGCCCGCGTCCATTGCCGCTTTGACGTATTCCTTGCCGTCCGCCAGCGTGAAGGCCAGCTCCTGCACGAGGTTCGCGCCGGCCTCCTGCATGTGGTAGCCGGAGATCGAGATCGAGTTGAAGCGCGGCATCTCGTTCGAGGTGAATTCGATGATGTCCGAGATGATCCGCATCGAGGGCTCGGGCGGATAGATATAAGTGTTGCGGACCATGAACTCTTTCAGAATGTCGTTCTGAATGGTCCCCGAAAGAACCGCGCGGTCGTGCCCCTGTTCCTCGCCGGTCACGATGAAATTGGCGAGGATCGGGATCACGGCGCCGTTCATCGTCATGGACACGGAGACTTGATCCAGTGGGATACCGTCGAACAGGATCTTCATGTCCTCGACCGAGTCAATCGCCACGCCCGCCTTGCCGACGTCGCCCTCGACCCGCTCATGGTCCGAATCGTAGCCCCGGTGGGTGGCGAGGTCGAAGGCCACCGAGACGCCCTGTTGGCCCGCAGCCAGCGCCTTGCGGTAGAACTGGTTCGACTCTTCGGCAGTCGAGAAACCCGCGTATTGGCGGATGGTCCAGGGCCGTCCCGCATACATCGTGGCCTTCACGCCGCGCGTGAACGGGCCGAAGCCGGGCAGGCTGCCCATGTGGGGCAGATCGCTCGTGTCGTTCTCGGTATAGACGGGTTTGACCGTGATCCCCTCGAGCGTTTCCCAGTTCAAATCGTCGAGAGCGCGTCCGCGCAATTCCTTTTCGGCCAGCGCCTTCCAGTCGTTCTGGTCGCTCATAGGCTAACTCCTTCATCCGCGCCGAAAATCCGGCTCTTTGTTCGGGTGTCTCCTGCACCTATATTGAGAGGCGAAGGAGACGAGATGTTCAAAACCGCAGCCTTGGCCGGGATCATGATTTTGGCCGCCCCACTTGTCATGGCCGCCGAGGAGGCGCCGGAATTGCAGATCGTGGAGGCGGGGGACCTCGAGTTGTCCGATTTCCTGTGGGAAGCGCGGCCGCTCGTCGTCTTTGCAGACAGCGCGAACGACCCGCGATACCTTGAGCAGCTCGCTTTCATCACGGACCGGCCCGAGGATCTGATCGACCGCGACGTGTTGGTCATCACCGACACCGACCCCGATACGCTGTCACCGATTCGCACAGAACTGCGCCCGCGCGGCTTCATGATCGTGCTCATCGGCAAGGACGGACAGAAATATCTGCGCAAGCCGTTCCCGTGGAGCGTGCGCGAGATCACGCGCTCGATCGACAAGATGCCGTTGCGCCTACAGGAAATGCAGGACGAGCGGCTGGCGCGCTGAGGGCTGACCCGGCTCATGGTGCCATGCCCTCGGCCCAGTTGAATTCGGTGCCCGGCAAAAGCGTGGGGGTCCAGCCCGCCACGGCGCTGCGCAGGTCGTCCACGGCTGCCGGATCGGTCGCGTAAAAGGCCACCTTGTGCCCGCCGAGGAACCCGCCGGGCACGGTGAGGTCCAGGGAGCCGAGTTTGACCCAGTCGTCTCCCAGCCCGTCGCCGAACCAGTGGTCATAGACCATTGCGACCGGCACGTCGTACTTGTCGGTCAGGTCGCCCGCCCAGCCGGGTGTCGCGTTGGTCAGCCGGATCTCGCGCGCCTCGGATGAGGCGAGGCCCCAGAGGTCGAGGACATAGGCGTCGTTCTGCCAGCTCACGAGGCCGAGGTCGTTGACCGCCACCGGCCCTTGCCAATGGTCCTTCACGAATGTGGACATCTGGCCCTGTTGCAGGTGGATGGCCCGCGCGGCAGGGGGCAGGAGGTGGAACAGGAGCGGGATGCGGTAGGTGATGAACCCGCCCAGCACCACGAGCGCCACGGCCCCGGTCGCGATCCACCCCGGCCCCGGTGCGCCGAACGCCTTGGGCAGCATGGCGAGAAGCCCGGCGGCGGTGGCGACGAGGATGTAATGCTCATAGCGGTTGAGCCAGCCGATCTGACCGGCGGCGAGGTGCGCGGCGGCGGCCAGCACCACGACGGCGGCAAAAGCGCTCCACCGGCCCGACCTGATCGTGGGCGCGGCGCGCCAGACGATCAACGCCGCGATGGCGAGGATCAGCACGAATTTGCCCGCTGCCGGGACGAGGTTGTTGGCGACCACCGACAGGCGGCGCGCGAGGAAACCGGGCGCGTCGGAGGTGCCATGGGCGAGCTTGGATTGCACCGACGAGGGCAGGGGGTCGAGCCCGAGGGAGACGAGCAGCCCGGCAAACAGGACAAGCGGCAGCAGCCCAAGTGCGGCGACGGTGACGCCCGCGCGCCGCTCGCCGGTGAAAAACAGCGCCCCGGCGGCCAGCAGCGCGAGTGCGGCGCCTTCGATCCGAAGCGCCGTGCCGAGGAACGCCCCGGCACAGATCAGGACAAGCCCGCTGCGCCCGTCGAAATGGCGATAGAGCCCGAGGATCACGGCCATCGCGGCGGCGGCGTGAAGCGTGTGCTCCATCCCGACATAGCCGACCATCGGGATCATGACGGCGATGGGTCCGAGCAACGCGGCGGCCAATCCCAGCCAGTGCCAGCCCGCCTGACGGTATCCCGCCTCGGCCAGAAGCCGGCCCCAAAGCCACGCGGTCGCCCCCATGCCGACCACGTTCCACAAGAGCGGCAGGTAGCGGTGAAGCTCCGTCCCCGAGAACGGCACGAGCAGGAGCGGGAAGAGCGCGGATGAGCCGGGTGAAGACACGTCGCCCAGATTCACACCGTAGCCGCCGCGCGCGATGGTCTCGGCCAGCGCGAGGTGGATGTAGGGATCGTCCAGCGGATACTCGAAAACCCCGCCGGTGATGCGCAGGACCAGCGCCTGCAACACCGCGAAAACGATCAGGGCGCTGGCCACGGACAGCAGGGGAAAGGTCAGCCGACCGACCGTGACGCTTTGTCCTGTCTGCGAAAGCGACATGGTCATGCGTCAGGCCCCCGCACGCGGCGCGGGCCGGGTCTGTCCGTCCTGTCGCCGCGCCGGATCATCGCTCTATTCGAACTCCATGATGATCTCGTCCACGGCGAGGCTGTCGCCGGCCACCGCGTTGATCTTGGTCACGACGCCTTTCTTCTCGGCGCGCAGGATGTTTTCCATCTTCATCGCCTCGATGGTGCACAGCGGCTGCCCCTCGTGGATCTCCTGCCCCTCTTCCACATCGACCTTCACGACGAGGCCCGGCATTGGGCAGAGCAGCATCTTGGAGGTGTCGGGCGCGACCTTTTCCGGCATGAGCGCGGCGAGTTCGGCGGCGCGCGGTGTGCGCACGTTGACCCGCATGTCCGCGCCGCGTGTGCGCAGGCGGAAACCGCTGGTGATCTTGCCGACCTTGAGGACGAGCGGGTCGCCGTCCACGTCCATATGGGCGAGCTGGTCGCCCGGCTTCCAGGCGGAGGCCACGCGCATGGTCTTGCCATCCGCGAAGGTGACCGAGGAGCCGCCTTTGTCCGCAGCGATCGTGACCGGGAACGTCTTGCCCTGCACGGTGACGACCCAGTCGGTGCCGATGACACGTTCGTGGTTGTCCATCCGGCCGGAGATGCGGGTGCGCCGGATTTCGGTGACCCGGTACATCGCGGCGGCGGCAGCCGCGACGCGTTCCAGCTGTCCCTGCTCAAGCGTTACGCCCTCGAATCCTTCCGGGTATTCCTCGGCTATGAAAGCCGTGGTCATGTCGCCCGACACGAAGATCGGGTGGTCCATGACGGCGGACAGGAAGGGCAGGTTGTGTCCGATCCCCTCGACCTCGAAACTGTCGAGCGCGATGCGCATGGCCTCGATCGCCTCCGCCCGCGTCGGCGCCCATGTGCAGAGCTTCGCGATCATCGGGTCGTAATACATGCTGATCTCGCCGCCCTCAAAGACGCCGGTATCGTTGCGCACGGCAACTTCGCCTTCGGCGGCATCGCCCTGCCATTTGCCGTTGGTGACGAGCGGCCCGGCTGCTGTTTCCTCGGGCGGGCGGTAGCGGGTGAGTCGACCGATGGAGGGCAGGAACCCGCGATAGGGGTCCTCGGCGTAGAGCCGGTTCTCGATGGCCCAGCCGGTGAGGGTCACGTCGTCCTGCGTGATCGACAGAGCCTCGCCATTGGCCACGCGGATCATCTGTTCGACCAGATCGACGCCGGTGATGAGCTCGGTCACCGGGTGTTCCACCTGCAGGCGGGTGTTCATTTCAAGGAAGTAGAAATTCTTGTCGCCGTCGACGATGAATTCCACCGTGCCGGCGCTGGCGTAATCCACGGCCTTGGCCAGTGCCACGGCCTGTTCGCCCATCGCGCGTCGGGTCTCCTCATCGAGGAAGGGCGAGGGGGCTTCTTCCACGACCTTCTGGTTGCGGCGCTGGATCGAACATTCCCGCTCGCCCAGATAGATGCCGTTCCCGTGCCCGTCGCAGAGCACCTGAATCTCGATGTGACGCGGCTGGGTGACGAACTTCTCGATGAAGATACGGTCGTCGCCAAAGCTGTTGGCGGCTTCGTTCTTGGATGACTGGAAGCCCTCACGCGCCTCCTGGTCGTCCCACGCGATCCGCATCCCTTTGCCGCCGCCACCGGCAGAGGCCTTGATCATCACCGGGTAGCCGATCTCGTTCGAGATCTTCACGGCTTCCTCGGCATCCTCGATCAGACCCATGTAGCCCGGCACGGTCGACACGTCGGCTTCCTGCGCGAGCTTCTTGGAGGTGATCTTGTCCCCCATCGCCTCGATCGCGCCCTTGGGAGGTCCAATGAAGGCGACGCCGGCGGCCTCGAGCGCTTCGGCGAACTTGGCGTTCTCGGAGAGGAAGCCGTAGCCCGGATGCACCGCTTGCGCGCCGGATGCCTTCACCGCTTCCATCACCTTGTCGATGACGATGTAGGACTGGTTCGCGGGGGGCGGGCCGATGTGGATCGCCTCGTCGGCCATCTGGACATGGAGCGCATGGCGGTCCGCGTCGGAGTAGATGGCGACCGTCTTGATCCCCATCTTTTTCGCCGTCTTCATGACGCGGCACGCGATCTCGCCACGGTTCGCAATCAGGATCTTCTCGAACATGTCCTGTCCCTCTTCGTTACGTCTGGTTGGCGGCGGAGCCGCAGGTGTGGGGGAGTGGTCGCTCAACGCCAAGTGGCGGAGCGGCAAAGAAAATCCCGGGTTGGCCGGGGGAGGCCAACCCGGGCAGAAGGGGAAGGGTAACGGTTTGACTAAACCAGGCGGGACACCGGGATAGAGCGCCCGCCATGTGTGTCACGCTGTCAAAGAGTGCGCCCCGCGAACAGTGCGAAAAACCGGCGCGCGGGCAATGCGCCAATCCTTGCGCAAAACTGCGGATGGCTAGCAAAAAGTTGCTCATTCGTCGTCCCAGCCGTCGTCATCGAACCCGTCAAAGCCGAAATCCGTATCGCCGCCGAAGATGTCGGGAAAGCTCGCCTCGGCGACGCGGCGGTCGATCCGGAGCATCGCCTCATAGCTGGCCGGGTCGAACGGGTCCTCGGCGGGCACGACTTCGCGCCCGAACAGCCAGGACAGGCGGCCCGCGTCGAGGTTGCCGCGTTCGAACGGCTCCTCGCCGAAATAGTCCCACAGCGCGGCCATGAAGCCCATGTCCGCGCGCTTGTCGGCGGGGCGGCGGTCGGCATACCGCTCGCGCCGGGTGATCGCGGTCGCACCCTTCTTGTTGGCGCGGCGCACCGTGAACTGGAAATCCGTGCCGGGCAGGCGGCCGGGAAAACCGCGGTGCTTCGTCATGTAGGGAAGCGCCATCAGAACATCTCCCAGATACAGGTGCCGTCGCGAAAGGCGTAGGCTTCGAAGATCTGCGTCACGTCGGGGTCCGGTTCGCCGAAGGCCACGGGCCGGTCCGAGATCGAGATGACGATCTGCTGCGGCTGCGGTCCGTTCTCGGTGATCCGTTCCAGCGCATAGAATTCGCACAGGTATTCGGTGTCTTCGGTGGCGATGATGATCCCATCCTCATCCGCCCGCTCGGCCAGGGCCGGGTCGAGAAAGCGAAACCGGATCGTAAGCCCGGACGGGCCCGGCTGGCCCCAGATCACGTCGTTGAAGCTGACGCTGTGGCCGGAGGGAAGCGGGATCTCCTCCGCGCCCACGGCAGGCAATGCCAGCGCGGCCAGGCTGGTGGCCAGCAGGCTGAACAAAACCGTCCGGTGACGCATCACGCTTCCCTCCTGACATCCCTCACAGGGGGATGTTGTCGTGTTTCTTCCACGGGTTCGCGAGCTTCTTGTTGCGCAGCGACGCGAAGGCGCGGCTGACCCGTTTGCGGGTCGAGTGCGGCATGACCACCTCGTCGATGAAGCCCTTTTCGGCAGCGACGAAGGGATTGGCGAAGCGGTCTTCGTAGTCCTGCGTGCGGTGCGCGATCTTTTCCGGGTCGCCCAGTTCGGAGCGATAGAGGATCTCGGTCGCGCCCTTGGCCCCCATCACCGCGATCTCGGCGGTGGGCCAGGCGTAGTTGAAGTCGCCCCGCAGGTGCTTGGACGCCATGACGTCATAGGCACCGCCATAGGCCTTGCGGGTGATGACCGTGACCTTCGGCACCGTCGCCTCGCCATAGGCGAACAGGAGCTTCGCGCCGTGCTTGATGACGCCGCCGTATTCCTGCCCGGTGCCGGGGAGGAAGCCGGGAACGTCGACGAAGGTCAGGATCGGGATTTCGAAGGCGTCGCAGAAGCGCACGAAACGCGCGGCCTTGCGCGAGCTGTCGATGTCGAGGCAGCCCGCCAGCACCATCGGCTGGTTGGCCACGACGCCCACGGTGCGCCCTTCGAGCCGGATGAAACCGGTGATCATGTTCTTGGCGAAGTCTTCTTGGATCTCGTAGAAATCGCCCTCGTCCGCGACCTTCAGGATCAGTTCCTTCATGTCGTAAGGTGCGTTCGGGTTGTCCGGGATCAGGGTGTCGAGCGAATGGTCGAGCCGCTCGGGCTCGTCGAAGAACGGTCGCACGGGCGCCTTGTCGCGGTTGTTGAGCGGCAGGAAATCGACGAGACGGCGCACTTCGGTCAGCGCCTCAACGTCGTTTTCGAATGCGCCGTCGGCGACCGAGGACTTTTTCGTATGGGTCGAGGCGCCGCCGAGTTCTTCGGCCGTCACCACCTCGTTCGTTACGGTCTTCACCACGTCGGGGCCGGTGACGAACATGTAGGACGTGTCCTTCACCATGAAGATGAAGTCGGTCATGGCGGGGGAGTAGACCGCGCCGCCCGCGCAAGGCCCCATGATGACCGATATCTGCGGCACGACGCCGGAGGCCATGATGTTGCGCTGGAACACCTCGGCGTAGCCCGCGAGCGAGGCCACACCTTCCTGGATGCGTGCGCCGCCCGAGTCGTTGAGGCCGATGACCGGCGCGCCGTTCTGCATCGCCATGTCCATGATCTTGCAGATCTTCTCGGCATGGGTTTCGGAGAGCGAGCCGCCGAAGACGGTGAAATCCTGCGAGAAGACATAGACAAGGCGGCCGTTGATCGTGCCCCAGCCGGTGATGACGCCGTCGCCGGGATACTGCTGCTCTTCCATCCCGAAGTCGGTGCAGCGGTGGGCCTTGAAGGTGTCGAATTCTTCGAAGCTGTCTTCGTCGAGCAGAAGCTCCACCCGTTCGCGTGCGGTCAGCTTGCCTTTGCCGTGCTGGCTGTCGATCCGCTTCTGTCCGCCGCCCAGCCGGGCGACCTCGCGCCGGGATTCGAGCTGTTGCAGGATATCTTTCATCGGACGGCCCTCCTTGATTTCCGCGCAAACTAGCCGCAACCTGCGTCAGACCCAAACGGTTTCCGGCGAATTTGCAAAGGTTTTGTGCGGGTCGATCTGCGAAATGAATAATTGCAAACTCTTCGGCGCGCCCCGGGCGGATTTTCGCCAGCGCGGCGGCTTGCGCCATTTGTGATCCGCGCGAGTCTGGGGCCGGCCTGCGAAATGTCCTAAACGGGACTTCGCAATCGGCAATACGGGGTCGGGTCGATGCCCACGCGAAATGATGTCATCCAGTCGCTCCAGTTTCCGGGGATCTATGCGCTCGCGCCGATCAACACGAGCGGCGACGGGCGCTACAGGATCACCTATGAGTTCGAGACGGCACAGCCGGGCGACCTTTGGTACAGCTTCACGGGCTGGACTGCGTTCGGCGGGGCCGAGAAGGCCGCCGTGCGGGCCGCGCTTGCCACGGTCGAGCAGTTCCTCAACGTCGATTTCGTGGAGGTGTCGGGCGCATCGGACCCTGACCTGAACTTCGGCAAGGTGACGACAGGATTCGGCATCGCCGGGTTGGGCGGGCCGCAGTACTCGAGCCTCAACGTCCGCATCACCCGCTACGACGGTTTCGCCGTTTTCGACCGGACCATCGGCCTTGCCTCGGGCCAGCAGGGATTGATCCTGCATGAAGTCGGCCATGCGCTGGGCCTTGACCATACCTTCGAGGGCGTGCCGCTCGATCCGGCCTTCGATACCAACCATTACAGCCTCATGTCCTATACGGACGACCCGACGCCGGGCATCACCGACACGACGCGGATGATGGTCTACGACCTCGTGGCGCTTCAGGACATCTGGGGTGCTGCGGATTTCAACGGGGGCGATACCGCCTATCTCGGCCCGCGTGTGGCCGGCATCGACGTCGTGTGGGACTCCGGCGGCACGGACAGCCTCGACGCGCGGGGTTGGGGCCGGGGGGTGGAGCTTGATCTGCGGGGCGGGGCGTTTTCCGAGTGGGCCGGGCGCGAGGACATGGCGATCGCCTTCGACGCCGATATCGAGAGCGCCTATGGCAGCGCTTATGGTGACACGCTTATCGGCAACGCGCTCGCCAACATTCTCAGGGGTGGAGCGAGTGGCGACCTGTTGCGCGGCACCACGGGGGACGACCGGCTGGAGGGTCAGACCGGCAACGACACACTGCGCGGCGGTCGCGGCGCGGATGTGGTCGACGGCGGGGAAGGCAACGATACGGTCAAAGGCACGCGCGGGCGTGACACGGTGCGGGGCGGGGAGGGCGACGACCTCGTCAAAGGCGGCGGCGGGCGCGATACGCTTTTCGGTGACGCGGGAGATGACGACCTGCGTGGCTGGCGCGCGATGGACCGGCTTGATGGCGGGACCGGTGACGACAGCCTGCGGGGAGGGCCCGGCCCCGACACCTTCGTCTTTCGCCCGGGCTACGACACCGACACGATCACCGATTTCGGCAATGGCAACGACAGCCTTGCGGTCACGGGCTTCGGTGATGCCGAGGCCGTGATGGGTTTCGCACGCGAGGCCGGGTCCGACGTCATATTCGACTTCGGCGCGGGCGACAGGCTCATTATCGAAGACACGACGCTCACCGCTGTCGAGGACGCGCTCACGACCTGAGCGTCGCCTGAACAATTCCGCCGATCAGCCCAGACCTTTGCCCATTTGGGACACAATCCACCGTTAACGATTTCTTCAAGATGTGCCGCATGTGCCTGCGGCGGCACGTCCGTTCGAAGGGTGGGGACCTGACGAATGGGAGCGGTCCGTGACGAGTACGACCTCGATTCTGAGTGCGATGCAGTATGAGGTGTTCAACCGGCTGAATCCGGTGAACCGAACCGGGCAGTCCCGATACGAAATTACCTATCAATTCGCGACCACGAGCCAGCCGAACGACCTGCCCGTCACGGGGAGCTATCTTGGCTGGACGGCCTGGACGCTGGCGGAACGGCAAAGGTTCCGGGAGGCGCTCGACCATATCGAGAGCTTCCTCAACGTCCGGTTTGCCGAGGTCACGGGACAGGCGGACCCCGACCTCAACGTGGGCCAGGTGTCGCTGCCGGGCGAGATCGTGGGAAACGGGGGCTATCAGGTTTCGTGGTGGGACGAAGACATTACCGCGTGGGACGGGTTCACCGTTTTCGACAGTGAATACGACCTCGTGAACGGCTCGCTCGGGATCATCCTCCATGAACTGGGGCACACGCTGGGACTGCAACATTCCCACGACGCCGATCACATGGACGAGGCGTTCGAGAACAACAAATACACTGTCATGTCCTACCACGCGAACCCGGACACCGGGGTGGTGGGGGACGAGATGATGATCTTCGACGTCCTCGCGCTTCAGGATATCTGGGGCAGCGTGGCGGGCGAACCCGGCCACACGCGATACACGGGTCCGGACGGGGTCGAGGTCGACATGATCTGGGACACCGGCGGCACCGACGTCTTCGATGCACGGGACGCGGACTGGTCCGTGCGGCTCGATTTGCGCGAAGGGGCGTTTTCGCGCTTCGGAACCCATGACGACGTGACGATCGCGTTCGGCTCAGTGATCGAAAACGCGCTGGGCGGCGATTTCGGCGACCGGATCACCGGCAACCAGGCGGCAAACCGGATCGAGGGCGGCGGTGGGGACGACACGCTGTTCAGCCTCGGCGGTGACGATTCGGTTTTCGGTGACGCAGGCGCAGACCAGATCCGGGCGAGCACCGGTGCCGATGAGGTCGAGGGCGGCGACGGGGCCGATACGATCCGTGGCGGGCGTGGGGCCGATGTGATCCACGGCGGCAACGGCGATGACGAGTTGCGCGGGACGCATGGGCGAGACCGGGTCGACGGGCAGAACGGAGACGATGTCGTATACGGTGGCGGCGGACGCGATATCGTGTTGGGCGGCGCAGGAAACGACCGGCTGTTCGGCGGGCGCGGGGCGGACCGACTCGACGGCGGGACAGGCGATGACATCCTGACCGGCGGGGCAGGGGCGGATACCTTCGTGTTCCGCGCAGGCTACGGCACTGACCGGATTACGGACTTCGGGACCGGGACCGACGCGCTCTGGTTCGAGGGCTTCGGAACTGCCGAACAGATCCTGTCCCAGGCGCACGAGACCGGTGGTCGCGTCATTATTGACTTCGGCGGTGACACCCTCACGCTTTCGGGCGTCACGCTCGACCAGCTCGACGACGCGCTCACCGCGTAAACCCTTCGTAAACCTTAAATTTTTAACGATTTCCTGTTCCCGCGTTAAGCGGGCGCTGACTCTCATCTCATAGGACCTTCGCCATCGCCCGGCCGCTCACACGCGGACCGCGAGCGCTGGAACGAAGGAAGAAATCCTATGGCGATACCGTCGCGATCCACGATTCTGTCCGCTCTGCATTTCCCGCTGTTCCGCTCGAGCGCGGCGATAAATGGCGACGCGCCGGAGGCACGGCACCTGATCAGCTACGCCTTCAACGATCGGGCCGCGACGTTCGAGTTCTCGGGTTCCGCGTCGTTCTCCGGCTTTGCGTCATGGCAATCGGGGGAGGTCTTTGCGGTCCGCCGCGCCCTTGCCCATATTGAAACCTTCCTGAATGTCGATTTCGTGGAAGTGTCGGCGACCACGAACCCAGACATGGATTTCGCATTTGCGGCCCTGGACGACGGTATCGCCGGTCAAGGCGGGTGGAAGGCCGAAACCTCCGGCAGTCGAATAGAGGCCGTCGACAGCTTCGCCGTTTTCGATCGCGATTTCGATATCGTGTCGGACCGCCACGCGGTGGTCCTGCACGAGATCGGCCATGCGCTGGGTCTGCGCCATTCTTTCGACAGTGACCTTCTTCCGGACCGGTTCGACACGAACAAGTGGACAACGATGGCTTATGATCCGCATCCCGGCTCCGGCGCAGGCTCGGACGCGATGGCGGTGTTCGACGTGCTGGCGCTTCAGGAAATCTGGGGGGCGGCCAGCCACAACGGCGGCAATACGACCTACACGGGGCCGCGCACGGCCACGACCGACACGATCTGGGACACGGGCGGATGGGACCTCTTCGATGCGAGCGCGCGCCCTCACCGGGTCAAACTGGATTTGCGCGAGGGTGAGTATTCCCGCTTCGGTGCGCATTATGAAGACGTTGCGGTCGCCTTCGGCACGGTGATCGAGGCATCGGCGGGCGGCAGCGGCAATGACCGGCTGGCAGGGAACCCGGCTGACAATACCATCCGGGGAAACGCGGGCGACGACATGCTCAACGGAAAACAGGGCAACGACACGTTGCTTGCAGGCGCCGGTGACGACCGGGTTCGTGGCGGGTACGGGCAGGATACGATCAACGGCGGGCCGGGCGACGACATCCTGCGCGGCGGCGGCGGGGCCGATACCTTTATCTTCACGAGCGGACATGACGACATCCGCGACTTCGAGACCGACCGCGACCGTATCCGCGTCGAAGGTCACGGCACACTCGAAGCTGTTCTGGCACGTTCCGAGCAGCGCGGAGACGATATCTGGTTCGATTTCGGCGGTGGCGACGTGCTTGTCGTGCATGACACGACGCGCGCCGATCTCGCCGACGGAGACCTGTTCGTTTGAGCCATGTTCTGTGCGGCAGCGCAGAAAAGTCCCGTACAACTCTGCGCCACCGCTCCCGAAACAACCTCGACAGGGGCATCACACGGGACTAACCCTCTCGCATGAGTGAATTTCCTCCCGCGCGGCTCCTCGATCGCACGACGCCGCCGCATGTATTGACGCTTATCATGATTACCGGCGTGGCAGCGCTTTCCATGAGCGTTTTCCTGCCCGCCCTGCCGGTGATGGCGGACGATCTTGGTACCAGCTACCAGATCATGCAGCTGTCGGTGGCGATCTATCTCGCTGTGAATGCGGCGCTTCAGGTGATCCTCGGGCCGATTTCCGACCGCTTCGGTCGGCGTCCCGTCCTGATCGTAAGCTTCGCGATCTACGTTCTGGCGAGCCTCGGATGCATGTTGTCCACCAACGTCGTCATGTTCCTGATCTTCCGGATGTTGCAGGCCTTCGTGGTCACCGGCCTCGTCCTCAGCCGCGCCGTGATCCGCGATATGCTCCCACCCGAACGCTCCGCGTCCATGATCGCCTATGTCACGATGGGCATGTCGATCGTGCCGATGGCCGCGCCCGCCGTGGGCGGTTTCCTGTCCGATCAGTTCGGCTGGCAATCCACGTTCCTGCTCCAGATCCTTCTCGGCGTCGCGGTGCTCGTCCTGATCCTGCGCGACCTGGGCGAAACCCATCCGCGCGGAGAGGGGAGCTTGATGGACCAGTTGCGTGCCTATCCGGAACTCCTGCGCTCCCCGCGGTTCTGGGGCTACAGCCTTGCCGCCATGTTCTGTTCCGGCGGTTTCTTTGCCTATCTCGGCGGTGCGCCTTTCGTCGGGAGCGAAATCTTCCACATCTCGCCCTCGCTCCTCGGCGTGCTGCTGGGCGCCCCGGCTGTCGGGTATCTGTTCGGCAATTTCATCGCTGGGCGGTATTCGGTGCGCACCGGGATCAATGTGATGATTCTGATGGGTGCCGGTATCTTCCTCGGCGGCTTGCTTCTGTCGATCTCGCTTCACCTCGCGGGTCTGAGCAATGCCTACATTTTCTTCGGCCTGATGGGCTTCGTGGGCCTCGGCAACGGCATGGCCCTTCCGAATGCAAACGCGGGCCTTCTGTCCGTGCGTCCGAACCTCGCCGGAAGCGCGTCCGGCCTCGGCGGGGCTCTGATGATCGGTGGCGGTGCCGCGATCTCGGCTTTCGTGGGCTCGCGTCTCACGACCGAGAGCGGCCCCGATCCGCTCCTGTGGCTGATGCTCGCCTCTGCTGTGATGGCTGTCCTGTCGATCCTTATCGTGATCCGACGCGAAAACCGGCTGGCCGCTCTGGCCTGAAGCTTGCCGCACTCTTTTGCAAAGACTACAGATCGTTTTTGCAAAGGGAGGGCCGCATGGCGACACAGAAACTCTATGCAGGCGTCAAGCTGCGCGAGACGCGCACCCGGCTGGGCCTGACGCAGAAGGCCTTTGCCGAGAAGCTGGGCGTGAGTCTGCCCTACCTCAACCAGATGGAAAACAACAACCGCCCGGTCTCGACCGGCGTGGTGCTGGCGTTGGCGCAGGAATTCGGCTTCGACGTGGCGGAGTTGTCCACCGGCGATGCCGAAAGGCTGGTCTCGGATATGCGCGAGGCGCTGGCGGACCCGGTGTTTGCCGACACGGCCCCGCCGGTGGCCGATCTGCGTCTTGTCGCCTCCAATGCCCCTGCGCTCGCGCGTGCCTTTCTCGAGGTGCATCGCGCCTATCGCCAAGGCCATGAGCGGCTCGCCTCGCTCGACGAGGCGCTCGGGCGCGAAGGCGGGACCGTTCAGGAAAGCCCGTGGGAAGAGGTTCGCGACTTTTTTCATTACTGCGACAACTACATCGACGCGGTGGACCGCGCCGCCGAGCATTTCGTCCGTGACGCCACGCCCGAAGCGGCGGCGGAGACCTATCTCACCCGCCGCGGGATCGAGGTTGTGCTGTCAGATACCAGTGCGTTGCGCGGCTACGACGCGGAGGCCGGGCGCATCACGCTCTCGGCGCTGTCCGCCCCGGCAACGCGGCGTTTTCAACTTCTTCACCAGGTCGCGCTTATCGCCCAGAATGACCTTCTTGAGGCGACGCTCGACCTTGCCCGGTTCCAGTCCGACGAGGCGCGCGCCATCGCCAAGATCGGGCTGGCCAATTATTTCGCGGGCGCCGCGCTCCTGCCTTATGCCCGGTTTCTCGCCGCCGCCGAGGAGACGCGCCACGACCTCGAACGGCTCGCGGACCTCTTCGGGGCCTCGGTGGAGCAGGTGGCCCACCGCCTTTCCACCCTCCAGCGGCCGGGCGCCAAGGGTATCCCGTTCTTCTTCGTCCGGGTCGATCAGGCCGGCACGATTACCAAGCGCCACTCAGCCACGCGGCTTCAGTTCGCCCGCTTCGGCGGAGCCTGCCCGCTGTGGAACGTCCACCGCGCCTTCGAGACGCCGGGGCAATTCCTGCGCCAGCTCGCCCAGACGCCCGATGGTGTGCGCTACATCTCGCTCGCCCGCGACGTGTCCAAAACCGGCGGCAGCTTCAAGGCACCGATCCGCCGCTACGCCATTGCGCTGGGCTGTGAGGTGAAACATGCGGGCTCGCTCGTCTATGCCGACGATCTGGACGTCACGAATGCTGCGGCCTTCGAGCCCATCGGCATTTCCTGCCGCATCTGCGAACGCCACGACTGCCACCAGCGTTCGGTTCCCCCGCTGGAGCGGAAACTGCGTGTCGATCCCGACCGACGCGGGCTGCTCCCATACGATATCGCGCGGTGACGCGGGCGCTTTACCGCCGCGAACCCCGCGTCTAGGATCGGTCCGGTGAACAGGGAGGTGCCCCATGGAAATGTCTGGAAGCCGGACGATCGCGGCTGATCGTGAGACGGTCTGGAACCATCTGAACGACGCGGACACGCTGCGCGCGTGCATTCCGGGGTGCGAAGAACTCGAAGGGTCCCCGGACGAAGGGTTCCAAGCGGTTGTGAAGCAGAAGGTGGGGCCGGTGAAGGCAACCTTCAAAGGCTCCGTCACGCTCGAGGACATCAACGCGCCCGAAAGCTACCGAATCGTCGGTGAGGGAAAGGGGGGCGTTGCGGGCTTCGCCAAGGGCGGCGCGGACGTCTCGCTAAAGGACGTCGAGGGCGGTACAGAACTGTCCTACGAGGTCGACGCCAAGGTCGGCGGCAAACTGGCCCAGTTGGGCAGCCGGGTCGTCAACGGCTTCGCCAAGAAGATGGTCGACAGCTTTTTCGAGCGTTTCGAGCAGGTTGTGGAGGAGGGACGCGACCCGGAGGAGGTCGCTGACGAAGGCACGGCCTGACCTCGCGATAAAGTTCCCTTTGAAATGCAAGAAAGCGTTGGTCGGGTAGCGGAAACTCAGTTACGGTAGGTGAGACTAGCGATACTGAATGTGAGCCACTGCACCCTGACCTGAAAGTCCTGCCTATTGTCCGATGCGACCATCCAAGAGCGCGACGAATTCGAAGAATTCGCCAAAGCTGCGACCGAAGTGATTTCGGCCGATCTGGGCCTGATGCAGGAAACCCAGCGTGTGGAGGCGAAACTCGTTTCGCGCACCGAGCCGCCGCACTGGGCGATGGACGACAGTATCATGGCCCGGCGCAAGCCGCTGGTCGCGCGGCTGGCCGAACGTATCGGGCTCGGCCAGCGCGAGCGTTGAGGCTCAGGCCTCGGCCGTCAAAAGCTTGTAAAGCTCATCCTTCAGCTTCGCGCGATCCTTGCGCAGCTTTTCCTCGGTGAACTGATCCGTCGGCTCGACGTTGGTTTCGGCGCGGTGCACCGCGCGGTTCACCTCGTGATATTCCTCGTAGAGACGGGCGAAGTGGCTGTCCTCGGTCTTGAGCGCTGTCATGCGATCGGCGAGATCGGGGAATTCTTCGTGAAGTTCGTGGGGCGTATGTGCCATCTGTGTCTCCTGTCAGCGTGTGGACCGAGACTAGGAGCCTGAGCGCGCGCTCACTTTGACGCGGATCAAGTCAGTGGAAATTCTCGCCATGAGCGAGGATCAGCGGCACAACCACGTCTTCCTCATCCGTCAGATGCCGGTCGAGGAACCGCTGAAAATCACTTTGGACGCCGTGCAGCTTGCCCGCCGGATCGCGCACGTCCTTGCCGTCCTGGAGCGGTCTGAGCACCGCGTTCGTGGCATCCGCAAGCGCGTTCATGTGGTGGGACAGGGCCTGATGGTCTGCGTCGAGCAGATCGAACGCCCGCTCGGCCCGACCGTCCAACTGCATCATCTGCGGAAAATAATGGTGGTCCTCGATGTTGTGGTGACCGTGCAGGCCTTCCAGAAAGAACCCGGTGTAGCGCGAGGTCATCGCGCCGTAGCGCATCGGTTCGGCCTTGCCGTCGAGGTAGTCCTGCGAGAGGCGCAAGAGCTCGGTCTGCACCGACCGGAACTTGCCGTGCATTTGCAACCAGAACGCGGTCAGGCCCGAGAAGTTCGGGTGTCCCTCCCACATGTCGCGTGGGTATTCCTCCACGAGCACACGCATCTCGGCGGGGAGGCCCTCACGGGCGTCGAGTGTCAGATCATCAGCCATGACCCTGATCTATGTCACCGCTGCGCGGTCTGCCAGTCCGGGTTGAGCCAAGGCCCCCGGTTGTCGCGCGCAAGGGGCGTGCGCCCAAGCACATGATCGGCCGCCTTTTCGCCCACGAGGATCGAGGGCGCGTTGGTGTTGCCGTTGGTGATGCGCGGGAAGATCGAACTGTCGGCGACGCGCAGCCCCTCGACCCCGATCACGCGGCACTCCGGATCGACCACGGCATTGGGGTCGTCCTTCGCCCCCATCCGGGCCGTCCCGCAGGGGTGATAGGCGCTTTCGGCATGTTCACGCACAAAGGCGTCGATCTCGGCGTCCGTGTCGCCGCCGCCGGGCTGGATCTCGTGTTTGACGAATTCACCCATCGCCGGCTGGCGGAAGATTTCGCGCGTGAGGCGGACGGCGCGGCGCCAGTCCTGCCAGTCCTCGTCGTGGCTCATGTAGTTGAACGTGATTTTGGGCGCGTCTGCGGGGTCGGTCGAGGCGAGCGTCACGGCGCCGCGCGATTTCGACCGCATCGGACCGACGTGCGCCTGAAAACCGTGTCCCTCGGCGCTTGCCGTTCCGTCATAGCGCACGGCGATGGGCAGGAAGTGGAACTGGATGTCGGGGTAGTCGACGCCGGCATGAGACCGGATGAAGGCGCAGCTTTCAAACTGGTTCGACGCGCCGTGCCCGGTCCGGGTAAAGAGCCATTGCGCCCCGACCCAGGCTTTGCCGAGCAGGTTCCAATAGCGGTAGAGCGTGATCGGCTTTTTCGATGCGTATTGCATATAGACTTCGAGATGGTCCTGGAGGTTCTGCCCGACTCCGGGCCGATCCGCGCGCACTGCGATCCCGTGCTTTTGCAACTCGGCCCCCGGACCGATCCCCGACAGCATGAGGAGCTTTGGCGTGTTGATCGACGACGCGGCAAGGATCACCTCGCGGTTGGCGCGAATGGTCTCGTCCACGCGCCGCGTGACTTCGACCCCGACGGCGCGATGATCTTCGAACACCACACGCTTGGCGAGGCCGCGCACGATCTTCACGTCCCACTTGGCCATCGCGGGCTTGAGGTATGCGTTTGCGGCCGACCAGCGCTGACCGTTCCAGACCGTCATGTCGAAAGCGCCAAAGCCTTCTTGCTGATGACCGTTGTAGTCTTCGGTGACAGGATAGCCGGCCTCACGTCCGGCCTCGACGAAGGCGTGGAAGAGCGGGTTCCACTGGCGGGCCTGCTGGACATGAAGTGGCCCATCCGTGCCGCGCCAGTCGCTGTCACCCTTGCCGTGCCACGTCTCCATCCGCCGGAAATAGGGGAGCACGTCGGCGTAGCCCCACCCCGTTGCCCCCGACTCGGCCCAATGGTCGTAATCCTTGGCGTGGCCGCGCACATAGACCATTCCGTTGACCGAGGACGAGCCGCCGATGACCTTGCCGCGCGGAACGGCCATATCGCGGTTGTTCAGGTTCGGCTCGGGCTGCGAGCGAAAGCCCCAGTCGTAGCGCGACATGTTCATGGGGTAGGACAACGCACCCGGCATCTGGATGAACGGCCCGGCGTCCGACCCGCCGTGCTCGATCACGATGACCGAATGCCCGGCCTCGCCCAGCCGATAGGCCATGGCACAGCCGGCGGAACCGGCCCCGACGATCACATAGTCCGCTTGCATCTTTCAGGCCTTTCGATGCCTAGAACGGCGCTTCCACGTCGCCCATCCGCACATAAACCGACTTCATCTCGGAATAGTGGTTGATGGCTTCCTTGGAGTTCTCGCGCCCGACGCCCGAGGATTTGACGCCCCCGAAGGGCGCCTCGACCGGCGCGTCGTTATAGGTGTTGATGTAACAGGTGCCCGCCTCGAACGCGGCGGCCACGCGGTGCGCGCGGGCGAGATCGCGGGTGAACACCCCTGCGGCCAGCCCGTATTCCGTGGCGTTCGCGCGGGTCATGACCTCGGCCTCGTCTGTGAAGTCGAGCACACACATGACGGGGCCGAAAATCTCCTCACGCGCGATGGTCATGTCGTCGGTGACATCCGCAAAGACGGTGGGTTCCAGATACCAGCCGTCACGCTCCACACGCCTGCCGCCCGCGACCAGTCGCGCACCTTCTTCAAGGCCCTTGGCGATGTAGTTCTGCGCGATGGTCATCTGGCCATCGCTCACCATCGGGCCGAAGTTCGTGGCCTCGTCCATCGGGTCGCCCATGACGGCGGTGCCCATGCGCTCGGCCAGACGGGTCAGGAAGGCGTCCTTGATGTCGCGATGCACGAAGACGCGGGTTCCGTTGGAGCAGATCTGACCGGAGGAATAGAAGTTGCCCAGAATCGCGCCCGAAATGGCGTTCTCGACATCCGCATCCTCGAACACGATCATCGGGGATTTTCCGCCCAGTTCCATCGTGACGTGCTTCATGCCCGCAGCGGCGGCTTGGTAGACCTTCTTGCCGGTAGGCACCGATCCGGTGATCGAGACCTTGGCGACCCGGTCGTCCGCGACCAGCGCACCGCCCACGTCTCCCGCGCCGTTCACGACATTGAAAACGCCGTCGGGCAGACCCGCCTCTTTCAGGATTTCGGCCACCTTGAGCGCGCAGAGCGGCGTCGTCTCGGAGGGTTTGAACACCATCGCGTTGCCGCAGGCGAGCGCTGGCGCAGCCTTCCAGCAGGCGATCTGGGTCGGATAATTCCACGCGCCGATGCCCACGCAGACCCCCAGCGCCTCGCGCCGGGTGTAGACGAAATCGCCATCTGCGAGCTGGATGTGTTCGCCGGTCAGCGTCGCCGCGATTCCGCCGAAATACTCCAGCGCATCCGCGCCCGAGGTCGCGTCGGCCACCAGCGTTTCCTGCAAGGGCTTGCCGGTATCGAATGTCTCAAGTTCCGACAGCTCCCGGTTGCGCTCGCGCATGATGTCGGCGGCGCGGCGCAGAATACGCCCCCGCTCGGTCCCGGTCATCGCGGCCCATGCGGGCAGCGCGCGCTTCGCGGCGGCGATCGCGCGGTCGACGAGGGCGGGGGTGGCGGCATGGATGCGGGCGATCTCTTCGCCCGTCGCGGCATAGATCACCGGGATCGGCGCGCCATTGTCGTCCTCGGCATAGGCGCCGTCGATGAAATGGCTGGCGGTCGGTTTCGGGTCGATCATCGTCATTCTCCTCGCGGAAAGCGCTGGCTTTCCTCGACATCGTTCAGGTCCATGTGATTGCGCATGTAGCGTTCGGACGCTTTCTGAAGCGGCTGGTAATCCCAAGGGTAGTAGGAGCCGTTGCGCAGCGCCTCATAGACGACCCAGCGCCGCGCCTGCGAGGCGCGCACGTCGGCATCGAAGCGCGCCATGTCCCAGCGGCGCGCGACGTCTTCCGCGAACATGCGTGCCGCAGTCTCATGGGCCGGGTCGTTCGCGAGGTTCACCCGTTCATGCGGGTCCGAGGCGAGGTCAAAAAGCTGCGGCGGGTCCAACTCGCAATGCACATATTTGTAGGGGCCGGAGCGCAGGCAGACGAGCGGGGCGTAAGAGGCCTCGGCAGCATATTCCGCCAGCACCGGCGTTTCGCGCGGGATGCCGTCGCACAGTGGCACGAGGCTTTCACCATCGGTCCAGGGCGCGATGTCGGCCATCGGCACCTGCGCCAGGTCGCCCAGCGTCGGCGTCACGTCGAGTGTCGAGACCGGCGTGGTTTCCAGCCGGGGTTCCAGCCCCGGCGCCGAGATCATGAGCGGGACACGCGCCGAGCCCTCGTAAAAGCTCATCTTGAACCACAATCCACGCTCGCCGAGCATGTCGCCGTGGTCCGAGACGAACAGAATGATCGCCTCCTGCCGCGTGGTCTCCAGCGCTTCGAGAATTTCCCCGATCTTGTCGTCGAGGTAGGAGATATTGGCGAAATAAGCGCGGCGGGACCGCCGGATATCCTCGTTCGAGATGTCGTAATTGCGCCAGTCGTTCGCGTCGAAAATGCGCTGCGAATGGGGATCGTGATCGGAATAGTCCAAGGCGGGCACCTCGGGCAGCAGATGCTCGCAATCCTCGTAGAGGTCCCAGTACTTCTTGCGCGCCACATAGGGGTCGTGCGGATGCGTGAAGCTGGCGGTCAGGCACCACGGCCGCTCGTCCTTGCCGCGTGCGAGGTCATAGACCTTCATCTTGGCGAAATGCGCGACCTCGTCGTCGTATTCCATCTGGTTGGAAATTTCGGCGACGCCCGAACCGGTCACCGACCCCATGTTGTGATACCACCAGTCGATCCGCTCACCGGGCTTGCGATAATCCGGCGTCCAGCCGAAGTCGGCCGGGTAGATGTCGGTCGTCAGACGCTCCTCGAACCCATGCAACTGGTCGGGGCCGACGAAATGCATCTTGCCGGACAGGGCGGTGTAGTAGCCCGCGCGGCGCAGGTGGTGTGCATAGGTGGGAATGTCCGACCGGAATTCGGCGGCGTTGTCATAGACGCCGTTCCGGCTGGGAAGCTGCCCCGACATGAACGCGGCGCGCCCCGGCGCGCAGAGCGGCGAGCCGGTATAGGCGTTCTGGAACCGGACGGATTTCGCCGCGAGCCGTTTCAGGTTCGGGGCGTGCAGCCAGTCGGCCGGACCATCGGGAAACAGCGTCCCGTTCAACTGGTCCACCATCAGGATCAGGATGTTCGGTTTGGTCATGTAGCCTCCAACAATCGGTCGAGCACGTCAGTGACGCGGGCGGTGGCGGAAACACCGTCGGGCGGCGTGCCCAGGGCGTGGCGGATGTAGACACCGTCGATCAGGGCGGCGAGTGTCTCGGCGATGTCCTCGGCGCGGGCCCCGACGAGGGGGCGCAGGTCGTGAAGCAGGTTGGCGCGCAGCCGGGCATGATAGATTCGCAAAAGTCGTGCGCCGCCCGGATCGCCCTGAGCATGGACATAGAAATTGAGCCAGGCCGCGATGACGGCGGGCTCGAAGTTGCCCGCTTCGAACGAGGCCCGGATGATGGCATCGAGCCGGGCGCGGGGCGTCATCGCCTGCGCCAGTTCTCGTCGCACCCAGTGGCCGTAGACCGACAGGATGTGCTGCATCGCGGCCAGAAGAATGCGATCCTTGGAGCCGAAATAATGATGCGCGAGGGCAGGCGACATGCCTGCACGCTTGGCGATTCGGCTGACGGTCACCTCCAACGATCCAATTGCGCCGATCTCAGCAATCGTCGCTTTCACTAACGCCTCTCGGCGAATAGGCTCCATTCCAACCTTTGGCATATGACACCCTTGTAACGCGGGCGCTAAAGTGTTCTTCTTTGATTGACGCGTCAATCAATAAAAAAACAGGGAGATTACGATGACAATGAAAACGACCATCTCGGCGCTTGCCGTACTCGCGGCCGCGGGTCCGGCTTTTGCTCAGTGCGACAGCGTGTCGATGTCCGATGTCGGCTGGACGGATATCACGACCACGACGAGCGCCGCCAAGCATGTGCTGGAAGCGCTTGGATACGAAGTTGACGTTAAGGTCCTGTCGGTACCGGTGACATTCGCATCGCTCGACAGCGACGACGTGGATGTGTTCCTTGGCAACTGGATGCCCGCGCAGACCAGCGCCATCACGCCCTATCTCGAATCGGGTGAGATCGAGCAGATCAACGTGAACCTCGAAGGCACCAAGTACACGCTCGCGACGCCGACCTATGCCTATGAGGCCGGGCTTCAGTCCTATGACGATATCGCGGAATTCGGCGAAGAGCTGGACTACAAGATTTACGGAATCGAGCCGGGCAACGAAGGCAACGCCTATCTCGTGAGCCTGACCGAAGAGAACGCACACGGGCTCGAGGATTTCAAGATCGTCGAAAGCTCGGAGCAGGGGATGCTGTCCGAGGTGCGCCGCGCCTATGAGGACGAAAAACCCGTCGTCTTCCTCGGCTGGGAGCCGCACCCGATGAACGCCAACTTTTCGCTCGAGTACCTGACGGGCGGCGAAGACTTCTTTGGTGGTGAAGGTGTCGTCCACACCGTGACGCGCAAGGGCTTCTCGGAAGAATGCCCGAACCTTGGCCAGCTGTTCGCCAACATGGATTTCACGCTCGAGATGGAAAACTCGATCATGGGCCAGATCCTCGACGATGGCGAAGAGGCGGATGACGCGACCGAGGCATGGCTGAAAGCGAATCCGGACGCGTGGAAGAGCTGGCTCGACGGCGTGACCACCGTGGACGGCGGTGATGCGGTCGAAGCCGTTTCGGCGGCGCTGGAATAATCCCGGACAGGCGGCGGAGGACATTCCGCCGCCTTTTCTCCATGCGGCTGATCGCACTCGCATTCCTGTTCGCCGGCCCCGCGCTGGCCGACTGCCCGGTCCGGGCACAGCTCGACTCGGGCGTGACGCTCGTGCGCGACGACCCGTTCTTCGGCGTGTCCTATCTCCACGACGACGGGGTGCTCACCGAGACCCGCCGGATGTCGCGCGGCGGGACTGAAGTGCGCCGGTCCTCGACCTACGAAAACGCGCTCGCCGTGCGCGCTCAGGACAGCGAAAACGGCACGGTTGCTTTCGAATACCTCGACGACATGGACAGGGCACTCGACGTCAACGAAACCGGTGATTTCGCCACGACGTTTCGCCTGATTGTCGACGGCGCCCGCTATTCATCCGGAGAATACCACCTGTATTACGAAGGCGAAGGCCGGGTTCAGATCGGCGAGTGCGCCTATGACACCTGGGTTCTGCGCAACGAATCCGAGATCGAAGGGATGGAGCCGATCCTGTTCTTGTGGGACTACGCGCCCGATCTGGGCATCGTGATACGCACGGAACAGATCGACCCGGCGGGGGGTACGCTTGGTGTTGTGGCGTATGACCGTATTCTGGAGGGCACCATGGACGAGTTGATCCCATGAAGCTCGCGCTCCTTGCCTGCCTCGTGGCCAGCCCTGCGCTCGCGACCTGTCCGACACGGGCGGACCTGACCGAAGGCGTCATCCTCGTCCAGAACGAACCCAGCTTTCTGCGCAGCGATATCGAGATACGGGGGGCCGGGCTATTCGAGGTCCGCCTCATGCGTGATGCCGACGAAAACGCCTCGGCCATGACTCTGGCTTATGCCCACGCTCTCGCACCGGAAGCGATCAACGACGCGGGCGCCCTGCGCCTGAGGGCGTACGACCCGGCGGTCACAACGCTCGACCGCCTCGACGAAGCGGGGGATCTGACCTTCGACCTGATCGAACGGGACGAGGCCGGGGAAGAGACGTCCGCGCGCCTGTTGTTCAATCATCTGGGCACCCGGACGCGCGAAATCCTCGATTGCAGTTACGAGGTCTGGACCGTGCGCGAAATGACCGCGCGGCCGGGCGGCGAAATTACGACGCGGGAGCTGGAATATGCTCCCGACCTGGGCGTGCTTCTGGCCGCCCACGAGATAGACGCCGCGGGGCAACGCCGGGCGATTTACGAATACACTTGGATCGGTACGGCTGCGGACGTGGCCAGATAGGGGACACATGGACTGGCTCGAAGACATGAAAATCCCGGTCGGAAAGGTCGCGCGCGACGTTTTCGACTGGTTGCAGGACGTGGGCGGCCCGGTCTTCGACTGGATCTCGCTGATGGGCGAGGTGATGATCGAGGCCTTCCTCTGGGTGCTTCAGACGCCGCACCCGCTGATCATCGTGGCCGTCTTCGGCATCCTGACATGGTTCCTCCAGAAGAACTGGAAGATTGTCCTCTTTGTCGTGCTCGGGTTCCTGTTCATCCTGAACCAGGGATACTGGGAGGAAACGACCGAGAGCCTCACGCTCGTCCTGTCGGCCTGTATCGTGTGCATGGCCATCGGAGTTCCCATCGGGATCGCGACGGCGCACCGCCCCAGACTGTATGCCACGATCCGTCCGGTGCTCGACCTGATGCAGACGCTGCCGACCTTCGTCTATCTCATCCCGGCCATCGTCTTTTTCGGAATCGGCATGGTGCCGGGCCTGCTGGCCACCGTCATCTTCGTTCTGCCTGCGCCAATCCGGCTGACGCATCTGGGCATATCCTCGACACCGATGGCGCTGAAAGAGGCGGGGCAGGCTTTTGGCGCGACCGGGCGGCAGCTCCTGTGGAAAGTCGAGCTGCCCTATGCGCTGCCGCAGATCATGGCGGGCCTCAACCAGACGATCATGCTCTCGCTGTCCATGGTGGTCATCGCGGCGCTCGTGGGCGCTGACGGGCTGGGCGTGCCGGTGGTGCGTGCTCTCAACCAAGTCAACACGGCCCTTGGTTTCGAATCCGGCTTCGTCATCGTCGTCGTCGCCATCATCCTGGACCGCATGCTGAGGATCGAACGCAAATGAGCAACGCTGTAGAATTCGACAATGTCTCGATCGTCTTCGGCGACGATCCCCTGGACGCGCTGCCGCTGATGGACAAGGGGCAGGAACGGAGCGAGGTGCAGGAGGCGACCGGGCAGGTTCTGGGTGTTCATGATTGCGCGCTCAACGTGGCCGAAGGGGAAATCCTCGTCCTGATGGGCCTGTCCGGCTCTGGAAAATCCACGCTCCTGCGCGCCGTGAACGGGCTGAACCCGGTCGTGCGCGGATCGGTGCGGGTGTCCGACGGTGAGCAGATGGTCGACGTCACCAACGCGGATTCTGCGACCCTGCGCCACATCCGGCTCAACAAGGTGTCGATGGTGTTTCAGCAGTTCGGCCTGCTGCCGTGGCGCACAGTGCGCGACAACGTGGGTCTCGGGTTGGAACTGGGCGGTCAGTCCAAGGCGGACCGCACCGCCAAGGTAGACGAGCAGCTTGAAATCGTCGGGCTGACCGATTGGGCCGACCGGATGGTGGGCGAATTGTCGGGCGGCATGCAGCAGCGCGTGGGGCTGGCGCGCGCGTTCTGCACCGGCGCGCCGATCTTGTTGATGGATGAGCCCTATTCCGCGCTCGACCCGCTGATCCGCACCCGGCTTCAGGACGAGCTTCTCGATCTGCAAGCCCGGTTCAAATGCACGATCATCTTCGTGAGCCACGACCTCGACGAAGCATTCAAGATCGGCGACCGCATCGCGATCATGGAGGGCGGGCGGATCGTCCAGTGCGGAACCCCGCGTGAGATCTTCACCGCCCCCGCCAACGACTACGTCGCCGATTTCGTCGCCCAGATGAACCCGCTCGGCGTGCTCACCGCCCGCGATGTGATGGAGCCCGGCAGCGGCGAGGGCGAGATCGACGCCGGGACCAAGGTGCAGGAGGTCATGGAGCGGCTGGGGCAGGGGGGGCCGCTTTCCGTGGTCGAGAATGGCGCCCCAATCGGTCGCGTTTCATCGGCAAGCGTCATGGCGAAACTGATCGACCCGCGCAGCGCCCCGGTCTGACGGGCTTGTGGGCTTTCATCCGGCGGGGAATCGTCTACCTTCGCCGGACGAGCAGCAATCGAGGTTCCGCGTGCGCCTGTCCCATGTCTTCGTTCTCGCAGCCCTTGCGCTGACTTCTGCCTGCGCGCGGCCTCTCACGCAGAACGAAACGGTCTTCGCCAAGGACCTGTTCGGCGACACCATCGAGATTGAGGGGATCGAAGTGCTCGCGGGGGCAGGGCTCACGCCGCTTCCCCGCGACTATCCGGCGCTCAGGGAGCCGGACGAAGCGCCGCCGCCCGCTCCGGCCGTGCGCAAGGCGCCCGAGGATTTGTGTGTGCGCAAGCCCAGCCCGCGCCGTTACTGGGACTGGCCGGCGGCCTTCGTGCTCGACGACAACATCTACTTCTCCTACCGCTGGTATCCCGAGGACGCCTACAAAGGCCTGCCCGAAAGCGCGCTCTATCCCCATTCACTCCTGATGACCCATGAACTCGTGCATGTCTGGCAATGGCAGAACCGTGCCCGGACGAACTATTCCCCCCTCGTCTCGGCGGGCGAGAGCGTACAGTCCAAAGACCCCTATTTCTGGGTCTCTGAAGAGGGCCGTGAATTCCTGTCCTACGGGTATGAGCAACAGGCCGCGATCATCGAGGATTTCGTCTGTTTCGCGCTCTTCGATCCCGAGGACGAAACGCTCGACGAACTGGCCGGCATCCTGCGCCCGATCCTTCCCGTCGACCGCTTCCTTGCCCGTCACGCCCGCTAGGTCGTTTTCGCACCGCGAAGCGTCGGGGCAAATTGCCCGCGTTTCTCTGAATTCGCCATGGTGAGCGCGGATGAATCGAGGAGTCGCGGTATGGCGAAACATGTGAAAGCGCTGATTGTCGGGGGCGGTGCGGTCGGCACCTCGATTGCCTACCACCTGGCGAAGGCGGGCTGGACGGACGTGACGCTTCTGGAGCGCGACGAGCTGACCTCCGGCTCGACCTGGCACGCGGCGGGTCTGCTGCCGTTGTTCAACATGAGCTACGCGACGAGCCACATCCACGACTACTCGGTGAGATACTACAAGACACTGGAAGAAGAGACCGGGCTCGACGCCGGGTTCTTCGTCGTGGGCAACCTGCGCATGGCCCAGACGCAGGAGCGGATGGACGAATACGCGCTCTACGCCTCGACCGCCGAGACTGTTGGCGTGCCCTACGAATGGATGACGCCCGCCGAGATCAAGGAACGCTGGCCGCTGGTCCATACCGACGACCTCAAGGGCGCGATCTTCCACCCGACCGACGGCTACATCAACCCGGCCGACGTGACGATGGCGATGGCCAAGGGCGCGCGTCAGCGGGGCGTCGAGATCCTGCGCAAGCGGCAGGTGGACAGCTATGAATGGGCGGGCGAGCACTGGATCGTCAAGGGCCGCATCATGGGCGAGAAGGGCGGCAACCTGATCGGCACCGAAGAAGAATTCGAGATTCACGCCGAGCATGTCGTCACCGCCACCGGCAACCACGCGCAGCGCACGGCGAAACTGCTCGGCATCAAGATGCCCGCGATCCCGGTCGAGCACCAGTTCATCGTGACCGAACCGGACCCGGCGCTCGTCGAATACCGCAAGTCGCACGAACAGCACCCGGTTCTGCGCGATGCCGACGCCAAGTGGTATGTGCGCGAGGAACGCGGCGGCTGGATCCTCGGCCCCTACGAAGAGGGCGCACCGGCCCGCTTCGAGCATGGCGTGCCCGACAGCTTCCGCGCCGACCTGTTCCCGCTCGACCTCGACCGGATCGAGGAGGAGTACATGTCGATGATCCACCGGATTCCATCCTCGGAAACCGTGGGTCTGAAAGACGACTACAACGGCCCCATCTGCTACACGCCCGACGGCAATCCGCTCGTCGGTCCCGCGCCGGGCCTGCGCAACATGTGGCTGGCCGAGGGCTTTTCCTTCGGGATCACGGCGGCGGGCGGCACCGGCTACTACCTCGCGCAGATGATGGTCGAGGGCGAGGCCGAGATTGACATGGCTAGCCTCGATCCCAAGCGGTTCGGGCAGGACTGGATGACAACCGAATACGGCGCGCGCAAGAACGAAGAGGCTTACGACCACGTCTATGTCCTGCACCACCCGGACGAAGAGCGCCCCGCCTGCCGTCCGCTGCGCACCGCGCCCGCATATGACCGGCAAAAGGCGCTGGGCGCGCAGTTCGGCGTCGTGAACGGCTTCGAGCGCCCGAACTACTACGGCCCGCTCGACGCGCCCGAGAGCTTCGATCACGACGCGCGCTCGTTCCGCCGTGGCGGCTGGTGGGAATACGCCAAGGCCGAAGCGCAGGCGATCCGCGATACCGCCGGGCTGATCGACGCCTCGGCCTTTGCCAAGCACCGCGTGTCGGGGCCGGGCGCGACCGCCTTCCTCGACTGGTTCACCACCAACAAGCTGCCCAAGGTGGGCCGCATCAACCTGACTTACGCGCTGACGGATGCGGGCACGACGCGCACGGAATACACGATCGTGCGGGAGGGCGAGGACAGCTACTACCTCGTCTCCGCGGGCGGCCTGCATGCCTATGACGAGGATTTTCTGCTGAAGGCTGTCGAGGACAAGGAGGACGAATTCGGCCGGATCAACGTCGAGGACGTGACCACCCGCTACGGCGTCTTTGCGCTGGCCGGCCCGAATGCCCGCGACATCCTCAAGGAGCTGATCGTGGACGCCGACCCGGAAACGGCGCTGTCCAACAAACGGTTCCCGTGGCTGTCCATGCGCAACATCGAGCTCAAGATGTGCCCGGTCATGGCGATCCGCGTGGCCTATACCGGCGAGCTTGGCTGGGAGCTGCACCACCCGATCGAGATGCAGAACTACCTGTGGGACCGGCTGATGGAGGCGGGTGAGAAACACGGCATGAAACTGGCCGGCGTGCGTGCGCAGAACTGGCTCCGGCAGGAGAAGAGCTACCGCGCCTTCGGAACCGAACTGGGCCGGGACGCGACCCCGCTCGAAGCAGGGCTGGACCGTTTCGTGGACCTGGACAAGGACTTCCACGGCAAAGGCGCGATGGAGGACACCGGCATCCGCGTCAAATGCGTGACGCTCCTGATCGACGGGCCGGAGGATGCCGATCCCTGGGGGCGCGAGGCGCTTTATGACGGCGAGACCCGCGTCGGGCGCCTGACCTCGGGCGGCTATTCGGTCGTCTTCGGCAAGTCCATCGGCATGGGCTATGTTACCCCCGAATTCGCCGAGGTGGGCACGAAGCTCAAGGTCCGGATGCAGACCGGGCTGTGGGACTGCGAAGTGGTCGAGGACAGCCCCCACGACCCGACCAACGCGCGCATCCGCGTGGATGGCTGACGCGGTTCATGGTAGCCTCCGGGTCAACACCCGGAGGCCGCCATGTCCGACATCATTTCCTGCACCTGCCTGTGTGGCGCGGTCCGGTTCGAGATCGCGCGGCCGGAAAAGCTGAACGACTGTAATTGTTCGGCTTGTAGAAGGTATTCGCCCCTCTGGGGCTATTCTCCGCCAGCCGAGGCGCGATTTCTGCAAGGCGAGGGGACGACCATCGGCTATGCGCGCGGAGAAAAATCGCTCGCTTTCCATCATTGCCCGACTTGTGGGTGCCTCACGCATTGGCAAGGCCTGACCGATGGCAACCGCGCCTTCAACTTGCGGCTCGCGGACAATCCCGCGGACATCGAAGGCATCCGTATCCGGCGTTTCGACGGGGCCGACAGTTGGACCTTCCTCGACTGAGCGTCAGCCCTCAGCCAGCGCGGCGGCGAAAGCCGCGGGCACCGTCGTTCCGTCATCAAGGATCGCGCCCATCTCGTCGCGTGCGCCTTCATACAATTCGTGGTGTTTTTTCCAGTCCATGAACCCGGTCCCCTTGGGCACCGTGGGCCGATGGAGCCAATCCTCGGCCCGGATGTCGAGCGGCTGTGCGGCCTGCCGGGCCAGAAGCGTGCGCATGGCGACGGGGACGATCCCCGGCACGCGGGGCGGTCTTTTGCCAAACGGAAAGAACAGGCGACGCAGGAGCGGGCGACGGCCCGGAATCTTGTCATAGGCCACGTCGAACGGTTGCCGCCCTTCGCGCGCAAAGCTGATGAGCAGGTTCGGTCCGTTCTTGAGCTCATGCATCGTGCGGAAAGGCAGATTGTCCATCGCCCCGCCATCGGCAAGCATCGATCCTGTGCCGTCAAAGAACGGCGGCAGCGCCCCCGGAATGGCGGCGGACGCGCGGATCGACCGCCACACGGACCCGCGCCGGATCACCTTTTGCGAGTTGTCAGACAGGTCCGTGGAGACTGCGAAATAGGGATACCACAGGTCCTCGATCAGCCCGTCGGTGTAGTGCTTGCGCAGGTGGTGGTCGAAAACGGTATGGTCGAGCAGGCTGTAGCGCGGCACCGTCAGCGTCGACAATGCCCGACCCGCCACGAAGATCTCGCCCGTGCGCCGGTCGATTTCATCCCCGGTCAACCCCATCGCGAAGGCCGCGCACATGGCTGCGCCAACGCTGGTGCCACCATAGATGTCGAATTGCATGTCACGCTGGCGGAAGGCCTCGTAGGTGCCGGTATGGAGCGGGCCCAACGCCCCGCCGCCCGCCGCGACCAATCCCCGCGCGGTCCCCGACAGGAACCGGGCGAGCCGGGCGATATCCTCGGTCCGCCCCGCCGCGACGTGGTGGTGCATGAACA